>JAANMV010000117.1_pt1 | contig 89533 bp, 82 predicted proteins | sample 7279661 | NCBI WGS metagenome assembly JAANMV01 (sample SAMN14094540, study PRJNA606508) | bioreactor metagenome | isolation source: A lab-scale SPAN reactor treating ammonium-rich wastewater day 121 | place: Ireland: Galway | collected 2017-05-16 | reverse complement strand
GGAAGAGCAGTGCCCTTGCATGGTGATGGAGTTCATCGAGGGCCAGAACCTGGACGACTGGGTCTACAAGGTGCGCGGGCAGGGGCGCAACTGGATCCTCCAGGAGAGTGACCCGCTGGTGGATCGCCAGGTGCTGCACTTTGGCCTGCAGCTGTGCGTAATTCTGGAGTACGTTCACACGCGCGGCATCCTGCACCGCGACATCAAGCCCTCCAACATCATCCTGCGCGACCGCACCGAGCGACTGGTGCTGGTCGATTTCGGCCTGGCGCGAGCTTACACGGGCTCGCGATCCACTAAAACCCAGGTGGGAACCCTGGGCTATTGCTCGGTCGAGCAGGCCCAGGGCCATCCCGAGCCGCGCTCAGACCTCTACTCGCTGGCGGTCACGCTCAACCACCTGCTTACCGGCAACCAGCCCGCGCCGTTTGAGGTCAAGTTGCTCCAGGAGGCCCGGCCCGACCTCCCCCCCCGCCTGATCGCCGCCCTGGACCGGGCCTGCAGCTTTGCCGCCGCCGACAGGCAGGCAAGCCTGGGCGAGTTTCGCGGCGAGCTGGAGGCCTGCCTCAACGAAATGGGCAGCGGGCTGCCCGATCAGACGGTGCGGCCGGACTATTTCCTGGAGGCCAGCGGCACCTATACCGAGGAAGTCGAGGCCCCGCCCGCGCCGGCGGTCAGCGAGCGCATCTCCACTTACAACTGGCTCGATCAGGCCCTGGTGGCCCAGGGCCCGGCGGCTCGCCCTGACTCGCGCAGCCAGGCCTTTGAAGAGCCCGCCGAAGAAGAAGAGGAGGACGGATCCAGCGGCGTGCAGCGCTGGGTGGCGGCGGCCAAGACGCGACAGGTTCCCGGGCGCCGGGAGACCGTCCCCGTGCCCCAGCAGCACGCCTTTCGGGTGGTGGAGGAAGAAGACGACCTGGAGTTCATCCGCAACCTCAAATCCAAGCGCCCCCCCGTCTACACCCACCCGGTGGTCATCTTCCTGGTGCTGGTGGTGGCCACCGCCGGCTTGATGCGCTACGTGGAGGGACGCGCCGAGCAAGCTCGGATCGCTCTGGCCGCTCGCCTGGACGTGGGAGGGCCCTCGGTGGCCCGCGAGGGGGTTCGCGCCGGGGCCGGAGGCACGCTCGACCTGGTGGCGGAGCCCGACACGCCCGCCCTGGTAGTCTATTCGCCCCTCAAGCCGATGACCGAGCTTTCCTTCACCATGTCCATCGAGCAGGGCGACCCGGACCTGGTGGTCTACCTGGGTGAATCGCGCCCGGAAGCCTCCAACTCTCTGCGGCGCAGCACCGGAGCGGCGCTGTGGCTGCGCTTCGACCCGGCCGAGCTGGACTATGAGGCAGGTCTGGCCCCGGCGGTGCGCATGCTGGCCACGGCCGACCTGCGCCATCCGGGCATGTTCTGGCAGTTGGTCCCGCCGGCCGGATTCAGCGACGACAGGAGCGGTCGACGGTTTCGCAAGCTGCCCTCCGGCAGAACCTTCTTCATCCGCCTGATCCTGCCCGAAAAAGGCCACCTGGAAGCCCGCGTGGGGAGCCTGGCCCTGAGCCTGCCAGTCTCTACCGAGGTAGCCACCTTCGGGGTCTACGTGCTGGGGCAGGGGCAGGTCAACTTGCGCGATTTGAAGGCGGTGCGATGAAGCCCCCCCGAGGCCTGAAATGGCTGGTCGCCCTGCTGGCAACGATCTTCCTGGTGATCGTCTTGGACAAGTGGAGCCACAACTGGCACCTGGTCACCAGGGACACCCAGGGCCGCGAGTACTACGTGGCCCTGCGAGGCCTGCAGCGGGAGGGGATGAAGGTGCGCTTCACCCTGCTGCGGCGCGATCCCGCCGCCAGCTGGTGGAATCGCTCCACGACCAGGCGCTTTGAGCTGGACTACGGCAAGCACCTGCTGACGCCGCTCAAGGGCGACCGGACCCTGGAGCCGATCGCTCCCGGCAGCGTGGCCGAGCAACTGTTCAAGGAGCTGGACACGCTCAGATAATCCTCGGGCACGAGATCCCAGGACCGCACTCTGCAGTTAGCCACTTCTGTCGATTCAACGAGCAAGCAGCTCGAACAAAAATTCGAAACCGCCGATTCAAGAAACGAACCTGCTTTCGACAGAAAATCAAAATATTTAACGAAGGTAAGAACCAATCCCCATACTCACAGAGTATCTCCGCCGGCTGCCCTGAAGGCCGAATTTCCAACACCGAGGTGTTCCCATGTCTCTACTTTTGTCCAATTTTACCTGTCATGACCACCAGCAGATGTTACGCGAAGCAGCCCGGGCGGCTCGCACAATGGCTGAAAGCGAGTGGGAGCTTGGAGCCTGGTTGCTGGCCATCGATCGCACGAGAGCCTATAAGTCCTCAGGCTTTCGCAGTACCCTCGGGTTTGCTATCGCCACGCTCGATCTCGAGCCCCCGAAGGCGAGCAACCTCCTGCGCATCATGAATGTCCTGGAAGGGCTTCCGCACTTCCGAACCGGTCAAGTCGGCTATGCCAAGATCCGTGAGATCACCCGTGTTGCCAAGCCGGACACCGAGCAGAGCTGGTTGGAGTTTGCTCGCGACCATACCACCGACCAGGTGCGCCAGAAAGTGGTTTGCAGCCCGGCAGCCTTTGAGCGCCGCCTGCGGGCAGCTCGCCCCGGAAAGGGCCCCGCATGCCCCGCGCCGAGACTGCCGTGGCCAGGCTTACGGTAAACAAACAGCGCGGATCAGATGAGCCACGGCAATCCCTGGTCTGGAGCCTGCGTGAGACGAGCCTGTTAACAGTTCGGCAAGAAAGGTCACAAACTGGCAAAGAAGGCCCCCATGACTGGATGGGGCCGCAGGGCTATCCTGAAACCAGACGAGCAAAGTCAGGGAGGATTCATGGACGCACTCTTGGCCCTTCAAGCCGCCAACGGAATGAGCGCCGGAGGCTGCTGTGCGTGCAGCGGGCCGATGCTGGGCAACCTGGGAGCGGCCCAGAACCGCCTGATGATGAATCCGATGTCGCCCATGGCCGGCATGGATCCGATGATGCAGATGATGAACCAGCAGATGATGCTGACCCAGTATCTGCTCGGAATGCTGATGGGGCTGATGCTGGGCCGTATGGGCGGCAACACCATGATGCCCGGGATGGAAGGCCTGCTCGGAGGCGGCCCCCTCGGTGGCATCGCTGGCGGTGGCGGTCCCCTGGGTGGTGGCGGCTCGGTGGGCGGAGGCGGTGGGGCCAACACGGGCGGCGGCGGAGCCCCCATCCCCACCGGCCCGGTGGCGCCTGGCGTGGAAGGGATGCTGGACAAAGCCCGCTCCATGATCGGAATGCACGAAAACCGCGACACCTCGGCCATCCAGTCGGTCACCGGCAAGAGCGGCATCAATCCGGCCAGCACTCCCTGGTGCGCCGCCTGGGCTATGAACCTGCTCAAGGATCACGGGGTGCTCAACCTGGACGGGCTCTCCAACCGCAACTACTGCCCCACCATCAAGAGCTGGGCCCAGAACAAGGGTATCTGGGGCAACCGCGGGCAGTACAATCCCAAGCCCGGCGACGCCATCCTGTTCGACTGGCAGGGCGACGGCACGGTGGACCACATCGGCATCGTGGAGAGCGTGAGCGGCGGCAAGGTGACCACCATCGAGGGCAACTCCTCCGACTCGGTCAAGCGCAACTCCTACGACATCGGCTCGAGCAAGATCAGCGGCTACGTGATCACGGGCACGGGCAAGTAAGGAACTCGTTGCACGTCGAGCGAGCCGCAGAAGGTGACCAGCTGGCGCTCGATGAGCTGTCGATCAACCTGGGACAGAGCCGATCCCCCCCGCCAGGCCCACGGCCACTCCGAGGGCGGCGCTGAGAAGGGCCGCCTTCTCGGGTGCCATGGCGCTGTGAGTCAGCTCCTGCTTCTTCACCAGGCCCACCGGGCGGTGCTCGATGGTGGGCAGAGCGTAGTGTAGCCGACCCTTCCCTTTGGTGTAAGGCTCGTCGAGCGTGCCCCGGCGGTAGCCGGTCATCACCGGTAGGCTCACCTTCTCCTCGCGCGTGACCACGCCGACCGAATCGTGACGGGCGCTCCAGCCTCCCAGCGCGCCGCCCAGGGCCAGGGCCGTCAGGCCGGCGGTGAGTGCCCCCGGCAGCCCACCCGTCAGCCCTCCCACGGTAGCCGCCGTGGCTGCGCTCAGAAGTCCGCAAGCCAGAGCTCGACGGCCTGGCGAGTAGGGCTCGGCCTCTACCGTCTCGCTGCTTCGAAGAATGCGGATGCCCCCACCGGCGTCCAGCTCCGGAGCCAGCTCGTAGACGTCCGTCTCGCCGTTGTCAGCCGGAGGCACGTTGGGCACGAAGGGACGGTCCTTGACATAGGCGTCGGCGGGGATGCGGCCGAGCAGCTGACGGCTCATCACGGGGCTTTCCTGCGTGAGGGTATAGGTGGCCACGAAGCCAGTGTAGCGAATCGATGTGGGGGAGAGTTTAGAGGATTGTTACCTATTCCACCACAGGCAGCTTGCCGCTCTCCTGGAGCACCCTGCCGATGGAAGGCGTAGACCCGTTCACGATCAGCAGACGAAGGCGGGCCACGGGCCCCTTTTCGCTGTAGAGAAAGCCGTCCTCATCCAGCTCGAGGCTGTCGGAAGCGGGAATGTCGCCATAAGTGTTGACCAGGAATGTGCCTGGGGGCAGCTTGACCACCTGCTCGTCGGCGGCGAACTGGGTGTAGGGGCCTCCTCGGGGGCGAAAGCGCAAGGTCACCCGGGCCCGAGGGGTGGTGGCCGCCTTGAGCTGGGCCTCCTTGCGAGCCGCGGACAGGCTGCGCGAGACCACTTCCGCCTGGGGAGTCACGTGCACGAGGTAGGGCAGGTCGATGCGGGTCACCATCAGGTAGAGCACCAGGCCGGTGATCCAGAGCGCGAGCACGATCTGAAGAGGAGAGAGGGGAGCGCGCTCATGCAGCATTCTCGGGATTTCCCGGATCCCGCTTGCCGACCCTGCAGGCCGGTGGGATAATAGGCGCGTGCTGGACCCCGAATCCCCCCTGCCCGAGCATCTGCAAGGCCTGAGCTTCGAAGAGTTGGCCAACTTGGCCGACGCCTGGGCCGACATGGGCGACAAGCACAACTGGACCGAGGATACCCGCCGCGAGGCCCGCGAGATGGCCAGAAAGCTGCGCGAGCAGGCGGCCCGGATGCGCGCCATCATGCTGCTGCGAGCGGCCCGCGAGGCCTTCGACAGCCCGCCCCGGGAGACTTGATGAGCTTGCTGCTGTATTCCGAGTCAGCTGGACTGGGAGAGCTGCGTTTCAACGATCCCGAGCGGCTCAACGCCATGGGCGAGGAGATGGCCGCGGCCATGCGCGAGATGCTGCTCGTGCTGCGCTCGGCCCCGCCCCGGGCCCTGATCCTGTGTGGTCAGGGGCGCGCCTTCTCGGCCGGGGGCGACCTCGGCATGCTGGAGCGCAAGCGTACTCTTGGTCGAGAAGAAAATCGGCGTCTGATGCTGGAGTTCTACGCCTCCTTCCTGGGCCTGCTCGAGCTCGAGGTGCCACTGATCGCGGCCCTGCACGGCCACGCAGTGGGAGCGGGGATGGTGCTGGCCACGGCCTGCGACCTGCGGGTGGCCGATCCCGAAGCTCGCTTCTCCTTCCCCTTTGCCCGCCTGGGCCTGCACCCGGGCATGGGATCCACCTACTTCCTGCCCCGCCTGGTGGGCCCGGGAGCCGCCCGCGAGCTCTTGTTGACGGGCGCCATGGTGGATACGGCTCGAGCGCTGTCTATGGGCTTGATCAACCAGGTCTCCGAGCCCGGCAAGGTGCTGGAGCTAGCTCGCGATGTGGCTGGGGCCGTCTTGAAGGGGGGCCCCGAGGCCGTGCGCGATACCCTGGTCACCCTGCGCGGACCGCGCGAGGTGCTGACCCGGGCGCTGGAGCGCGAGGCCGCCTGCCAGGCCGACAGCTACGCCCGCCCCGAGTTCGCGGAAGGCCTCCGGGCAGCCCTGGAGAAGCGGTCCTGAGCTTATGTGCTCGAGGAGGCCCCGATGAAGTTCCGCTCTATGATCCTGGCTGGAGCCGCCATGTTGACCCTGCTCGGAAGCGTGCGCGCCGACGAAGGCGACTGGGCGGTAGCGGTCGTGCATCCCACTGCCGGTCAGAAGGCTGAGGGGGTGGTGTGGTTTATCCAGAGCGGCGATAGCGTAAAGATGGTCGCCGACATCGAGGGCCTGACCCCGAATTCCAAGCACGGATTCCACATTCACGAGTGGGGGGACTGCACCGACCCGGCCGCCAAGAGCGCCGGCTCGCACTTCAACCCCGATGGTCACCAGCACGCCGGCCCCAGCGCCGAAATCCACCACGCCGGCGATCTGGGCAACCTGGAGGCCGACGACCAGGGCAAGGCCCACCTGGAGCTGGTGCTACACGACGTGACCGTGCGTGGGGGCAAGAATCCCATCCTGGGTCGCTCGGTCATCGTGCACGCCAAAGCCGACGACCTCAAGACCCAGCCCACCGGAGACTCGGGCGACCGCATCGGCTGCGGCGTGATCGGATTGGCCCAGCCTCGCAAATCGAGCCCGTGATCTACTGGCTGCTGCTGCTGGTCTTGCTGGGGTGCGCGCCCTCGGCGTCGGTGGCTGTGAACGAGCAGCAGGCCGTGGCCACCGCCCGCCAGCGCCTGCCCGAGTTCCGGGCGGCCTTCCAGAGCCAGCAACCCGGGCACAGCTACCTGGTCAAGGTGCCCTTCACGCAGGGGCAGTTCACCGAGCTGATGTGGATTCGGGTCGAAGAGCTGGACGAGCGCTCGCTGCGCGGCACGCTGGAGAACTCCCCGGTGGAGGTGCGCACGGCCCGGCAGGGACAGTCGGTGACGGTCGAGCTGGATCAGGTGGAGGACTGGCTGGTGCAAGACGCCGCCGGCAAGCAGGTGGCGGGCGGTTTCACGCTGGAGCTCTTGCAGGAGTGAGCGGTGGTTCTGGGCGCGAGGGCTTGGAGACCCGGTCAGGTCAGCTGACGTAACAGATCGGGCAGCAGAGCCTCGTGCTCGGCCACCAGCCTGGGGTCGGCCGTCTTCCAGGGTCCCACGACCAGGAGATGATCCAGCCCCAGCGCCAGGAGCGCGCGCAGACGGTCGAGGCAGTGCTGAGGATCCCCAACCACGGCGAAGCGCTCCACGAAGTCGTCCGGGACCGGCAGGGGAGCCTGACCGGCCCGATAGGCCTGATCGGCGCGGTCGAGCAACTGGCAGTCCTCCGGGCTGAGCAGGCCAGGGACGCGCCGGGCCGCCCCCGCGAACTGGGCAAAGAGCGAGACGTTTCCCCGCACCAGCTCGCGCCCTCCCGCGCCCAGGCCCAGCAACACGACCAGTCCCACCGGGGTCGAGCCCGCCAGCTTCTTGCCCCAGGCCACCCAGGTCGGCTCAGCCCCCACCGCCAGGGTTATTTGCTCAGCGCAGGCAGTCCCCAGCGCGATGGCGCGCGGCCCCGAGGCAAAGAGCGAGAGGGGCACCTTGCGCCGCCCCGCCAGCCAGACGATCGGGCTCGGGCCCACCGTCTCCCCTCGCAGGTAGGCCTGCAGCTCTTTCAGCGCGGCCTCGAAGGCGGGCAACGGCCGCGGCTTGATGCCCAGCCTGGTGATGGCCGTATCGCCCCGTCCCACTCCCAGCAGCGCGCGCCCCTGGGAAACCTCGTCCAGGGTCGCGATCGAGCAGGCCGTCACGGCCGGATGGCGCGTCTCGATGTTGGTGGCGGCTGTGCCCAGAGTGAGCTTCTGGCTGCACCGCGCCGCCAGCGTGAGCGAGGCGTAGGGGTCTGACTGAAGGTTCTGACTGTCCGAAAGCATCAGGCCATCAAAGCCCAGTTGCTCGGTCTGGCGCGCCAGCGCCTCGACCTCGTTGATCTGGGTGAACGCAAAGCGGTAGATAGCAGGCATGGTCGTGCCTTCTGGCCGCTAGCAGGGTAGGCCTGCGCGTGGGCTCTCGCGAGCGTGGAGCGCGAGACGCGAGGCGCAGCGACAAGACTGGCGGGTCCTGGACTTCTCCCTCCTCACTCCGTAGTTCGAGCCCAGCTCGACGCGCTCAAAATCGCTGTCAAAGGTGAGGAGATGAGCACCGATGAAGCCACTGCTCCACCAACTTCCGGGGCTTGCTGGCCGAGGGCTCGCTTTCCCGACTGCCGCGATTGCGGGGTGAAACAGGTGTAGTAAAAGCGATTCAGCGCGTCGCTAAGAATTGCCCCAGCAAGAGATCGCCCGCGGCCCGGGGTTCCAGCCGTTCGGGTATGCGGGCGGGCCGTAGGACCCGGATACCCGGTTGGTGAGGTTTGGAGCGCGCGAGCATCGGGTGGTGGACAGCTACTGATCCCCCGCTCCCAGGAGGCCCTGGCAGACATGCTGTAGAACCTATACAGCATGCACCGAACCCAGATATACCTGCCTCAGGATGCTTACGAGAGTCTCGTCGAACTGAGCCAGCGGCAAGGGATCACGCTGGCTGAGTCGATTCGTCGCGCCGTGCAGATCTATCTCCGACAGACCGATGCCGATGCTTTGAGCCAGGCATTGGCAACGTCGTTCGGTGCGTGGGGGCAGCGATCCGAGACCACCGAGGACCTGGTAAAGCAAATGCGTCGGGAGTGGAGCGAGCGTGAGCTTCGTGATCGACACGACAATTCTGATTGACCATCTTCGTGGTCGGCCGGAAGCCAGGAAATGGCTCGAGAGTCATCAGGCAGATGGTCTGAGCATTTCCGTCATCGCCCGGGCCGAGATACTCGGAGGCTTGAGGGCAGGAGAAGAGCAAGCGACCTGGTCGCTCCTGCACCGTTTGCCCACTCTCGAAGTGGACACCCGGGTCGCCGACCTTGCCGGGAGTTACCGGCGCAACTATTTCAAGAGCCATGGACTGTTGTTGCCGGACGCTCTGATCGCGGCCACCGCCCGCACCCACGACAAGACCCTGGTTACCTTGAACACGCGGGATTTCCCAATGGATGACATTCGCGTCTTGCGCCCCTACTAGCCGATTGCGCTACATTCTAGCTCGCCGTCACCTGGCGTCGCCAGCACAAGGGTTTCGACGGCGCGAATTCGAATGACGTCATGATTTGCTCTTGCGCTTTGTTTTGTTCCTGCTCTTTCTGGTCAGGCTCGGCGCGTACGCGGAGAGTGGAGACTCCAGTGCGGTCGGATTCGTTGGAATGTCCGTGCACACTCGCGATGGATGGATTGGAATTCGCACGGGCTCCCTGAGCTCCGACAAGCTCCGAGCAGTCATTTCTCGCTTTCGATCACCCGAACGACAATCCGCCGGCGGATCCAGGTTGAGACAAGCGGTAGCCGAGAACAGGCGTTCCGAGTCCCTCTACCAATTGGAAGGGAATGCTCAGCCCTTCCGGGCCTATACCCCCCAGCGTGCTCTGGTGGGGGAGAGTCAATTCCGCCACGTCTGTCCCGACGTGCGCATTCCTTTAGAGTCCAGCGGTAACGTTGAGTTCTATTGGCGACTGCCGCCAGGAGCAGTCTCGGCCGTCGCCCTGGACGACCCGTACGAGCCGCAGAGAGCTTTTCGATTATTCCCGGCAGACGCGGAGATCAGGCTTCGTTTCGACTACTCGACCCGTCCGGGCTCCGAGGGCGTTACCCTGGTGTCGATTCAGGGTTGGCTCCAAAACGCGGCTTTTCTTGATGTCGATGACATCCGCCTCCGGGGCGTTCCCGAGTTCCCTCTTCAGCCCCGGTTTGGATGCCCGGTATCCGGCCCCTACCATCTCACAGTAACTGCGAATGGTGGGAAGATTCTGGATGAGGACTACTTTCAGCGCGGCCTTCAGTTCGAGGCGAACCCAGCGCTCCTCGACCTGACCCGCCCGGTCGAAATGAGTTTCTGGTGGGATTATGGAGGGTCTGCCATCGGAGGCTCGCACCCCACCTGGCGAGTCGATGCCTCTCCCCTTCCCGCACCGTGGAATGGAAGCTCGAGCCATATCAAGTTCTGGTGGGATCTGTATCAGCCCGACCGCGAGCACAGTGCGGGGTTGGACATTACCGCCGCGGCCGATGCTTACCCGCTGGTGGGCCTGGAAAGCTACGTTCGCTACGAGGATTTGGCCGGAAAGCCCGACAAAGCGCTCCTCCTTTGCTCCCGACCGTCGGTATCTTCGTTCGCCCCCGCCGCGAACGAGGCGGTGTACGTCAGGAGCTTTCTCCATACCATCGGTGGCTCTGGAACCGAGGCCCGCTGGTCCGCCAGAGTCCTGGACGGCTATGAGAAAGAGGTTCTTGCGCTTGCGTCCGCGGGCGAATCCCTGACGTGGGACGGTAGGGATCAGGCCGGACGGTTCGTGCCTCCCGGTCCCTACAAACTCGTCGTGCAAGCCAGAGTGGGCGACCTCGAAGTCACCGACCAGTTCGACCTGACCGTTTCGGAGCCCGCCGTCCGGATTATCGGTCTCAAAACGGAGCCTCCCGAGATCGGTCCGGTTCGGGTGAGCGCGGAGGGTGCGTGGAGCGGTACGGGACCGCCCCCTCCTTGCCAGTGGCGGATCGAGGTACTGGGACCGAAATCGAAGACGGAGCCAGTCTTCGCGGCCGATTCGGCCCCGGATGCCCCGCTTCGCTTCGAGGCAACCTGGAATCCGGCCGACAAGGGACCGCCGGATCGAGGTGTCTACAAGATCGTCGCCTCCGTGGCGTCCGCAACGAGCCCGAAAGCCTGCCGTGAGTTGCTCTTGCTTCTGGATAAACCGGGCCATCAACATACGGTGGGAATCTTCAATCTTGCCGTCCACCCATTGCCCCTGGAGCTCGAGACCCAGCACCCCGACGAGACGGGTGCCACGGTTTCCGCCGACATCCTTCAAGTCGGATTCTCGCAAGCGACCCCATCGGTTTGGACGCTCAGGCTCGTCACCGGCCAGGGGGAAACGCTGCGGACTCTCTCGGGAAGGGTCACGCTCGAAGCTGCTCCCGACACCAGAACGCAGCAGAGCATACACTGGGAGACGTTTTGGGATGGAAGGGACGAGCAAGATGTCGTAGTGCCCAACGGTTCTTACTTCTTCCGTCTGACAGTCGACCCGCACCCCGACGATCCGGACCAGGAATCCGAGGATTGACCTCACTGTGTGAGGCCCGGTGGCGGCCCAGGCCGGAGCCCGTATCAAGGAACGGACCAGGACCGCGGCCCTTGTGAACGCAGCCGATCACTTGGAATACACAGTAGCGCGCAATCGAGCTTGACCGGACCCGCCCGAAGACGTCCGGCGCCATCCATGCGACCGCGATGCAGGCCTGTCCGTGGTGGCGTTAAATGGCGCTGCATGAGTATCGACTGGAATCAGTACAACCAGAAGATTATCGCGGAATTTCGCGAGAACGCGGGAAAAGTGGGCGGAGATTTCGCGGGTGCGCCCGTGCTGATCCTGACCACCAGGGGCGCAAAATCAGGGCGCGCGCACGTCACGCCCCTGGTGTACACGCTTGATGGGGACGACTTCGTCATCATCGCCTCCAAGGCTGGACTGCCCACCCATCCCGACTGGTATCACAACCTTGTGGCCAACGAGGAGGCCACCCTCGAGGTCGGCCGCGAGCGGTTTCCCGTTCGCGCGCGCGTGGCCGAGGGCGAGGAACGCCAGCGCCTCTTCGACCGTCAGGCCGACCTCATGCCTGTGTTTCACGACTATGCCCGCAAGGCCCCCAGGCAGATCCCTGTGATCGTTCTCAAGCGCATTCTCTCCTAACCGCGGGGTCGGTGAGCCTGCGAGAGCATCGCAGGCCGGGTCCGTGAGTCTCGAGCTTCTCCAGCGAGACGCGCTTATAGAATTCCCTTCTTCTCCAGGTGGCGCAACAGCAAATACTCCGCCGGCAGGATCGCGGCCAGCGCTCCAGCAGTGATCAGGGGATGAATGCCTGTCATGGTGGCGATGGTGGCGAAATCGTTTCCAGCCTTGACGGCGCCCAGGGCCGAGAGGGCGTAGGCCACAGTATTGACCATGGTGAAGCCGGCGTAGCCCATCAGCACGCTGCCCAATACGGGACGCTTGTGGCGCATCATGTAGCCGGCCGCGAAGGTGGTGGTGGCCAGGCCCACGTCTACCAGCGTGCCGGCCGCGGAGACGGCGGCGCGCGAGTAGTTGGGCCCCAGCTCCTGGCCCAGCTCGGTCAGGGGACCGGGGCGCCAGTAGGTCACGCCTCCCTGCCAGGGCGTAACCTCGATGCGGGGGTTGGCTCCCTGGTAAAGCGCGTTGGCGGCCACCGCGTGGCCCATCTCGTGCAGCCAGACGCTGGGATAGCCGATGCCGATCCCGTAAGCGATGCCGCCCCGCACGCCGGCCTCGACCAGGTCCTGCCCGCTCAGTCCAGGCTCGGGCTCGGTGGGACGAGGCCGCGACGAGGCCAGGGGCATTGCGATGGACTGAACTTGCATGCCGCTACAATGCCACCAACGCTGCGAGAAAGGGTTGCGCGCCTGTGAACATCCGGATCCAGCGCAGAGACGGTGTAGTGCTCAAGCACCGCCCGGGTCCGGCCGAAGCGTCCATGCTGCGCTGGTGCGACGGGGTGGGGATGGTGCGACTGCTGGCCGAGGAGCCCGAGCTCCTGATCCTGGAGGAGCTGACCCCGGGCACTCCCCTGGCCGAGGTCGAGGACGAGAGCGCCCTGCGCCTGGCGGCGGGAGTGATGCGCACGTTCTGGAGGCCTCCCCCGCCCGGAGGCTTTCCAAGCCTGCACGACTGGGCCAGAGGGTTCTCCCGCGTGCGGCTTGAGACCGACCGGGCCGAGGGCATCTACCGCGAGTTGCTGGTCTCCCAGGCCGAGCCGGTGCTGCTGCACGGCGACCTGCACCAGCACAACGTGCTCTGGTCGCAAGAGCGGGGCTGGCTGGCCATCGACCCGCAGGGGGTGGTGGGCGAGCCGGCCTACGAGGTAGGAGCCCTGCTGCGCAATCCCCGCGAGCGTGTTCTGGGGCTCGACCTTCAGAGGAGGATCGCGTTGCTGGCTGAGGAGCTGGGCTTCGAGCGCGAGCGATTGCAGGGCTGGGCCTATGCCCAGGCAGTATTGGCCGCCTGCTGGAGCCTGGAGGACCAGGACGGCGAGGAGCAGCTCTGGCTGGCCGTGGCCGAGCGGTTCGGTCGGTCAGGATAAGCTGCCCGCGCTCGTAGACCCACGCCAAGCCAGAGCCTGAGATCGCCCGGCGACCCTCAGCAGGCCGCCAGCGAGCTACCGAAGAGCCCCCGCCTGGTCCGATGGCAGGTTATTGAAAAATCTGCCATGCATATTCCTCCAATGGCGGGTGGTCACCACCTGGCAGGATGAGGCACTGAGCTCTACCTTGATGTTGAACACTCCGCGCCAATTCCCGTTATAGAGGGAGGCGGAGTCCTCGGAGGAAGCTCTGGTGATGCTCCGCCGATCGCGCACCTCCTCGGTCAGCATCCGGCGCTCGCCGGAGGACGTGTTGTCCTTCCTGGCCGAGGTGGAGAGTTGGCCCCGCTGGGCGGTGCTGACCGTGCGCCGGGTGCGCCGCCAGGGCGAAGTCTGGGTGGTGGAAGGAGTCGAGGGGGAACTCACGCTGGCGGTAGTTTCCCGGCCCGAAGTGGGGCTCTTCGACTATAAGCTGGGGGGCTGGAGCGTGGCCATGAGAGTGCTGCCCAACGGCGATGGCAGCGAGGTGGTGGCCACGTTCCTTCAGCCCGAGGGATTGGAGGAGCGCGAGTTCGAGCAGGCCGTCAACGTGCGCGAGCGCGAGCTCAGAGCGCTGAAGGTGGTGCTCAGTCGAGCGGGTTGAACTTACGGACGCCGCTCTTGAGAGCGCCGCCCAGGTCGTCGGCGTGCTTGACGCCCAGACCGGCCATGGCCACGACATTCAAGCCGGGCATCGACATGCCGATGGCGTAAGCCCAGTCGGGCACGCTGCCAGCTGCCGCCTGGATGTTGTCGCGATTTTCGTATAGCATCACCCCGGTGTAGAGACCCGAGCCGGCGATGAAAGCCCCCTGGCCAATGACGGGGATGGGAGCCATCATCATCAGCACGCCCGAAGCCATCTTCAGGCCGCCCAGCGCCTGTTGCTCGCGGTCGCCATCAGCCAGCCGCAATTGGTTGGCACCTTCGAGCAGGGCCAGCCCTCCGCTGGCCACCCCGCTGGCCTTTGCCAGCTGAGGAACCTCGGAGAGCCCCGGTCGCAGAGCTCGGGCCAGGTCCTGAGCGTCTCCCGCCGCCGAAATCGCTTCCAGGGTAGCCACGCCGGCTTCGCCCGAGTCGGACGGGCTGCCCAGATCCTGGCCGGCCAGGTAGCTCAATGCCCCCCAACCCCCGGCCGATCCCATCGCCACGCGAGGCGCATTGCTGCTCGACTTGGAGAAGTCGAAGGCGGCCAGAGAGGCGTTTACGCCCTGCTTCCCCAGATCGGCCGCAGCCACCGACTGGCCCAAGCCCCAGTTCGAGGAGCTTCCTCCTGAAGCTCCGATGCCCAGGGTGCGCGCGTAGGCCTCCACGAAGGCACCTTCCTGGCTGGTCTCTTCGGCAATCCGGTCGTGGGCCTCGAGCTCCCAGGCCTCCATCCCGGCGGGCAGGTCGACGATCCCATCGCTCCTGGCTGCTTCGGCGGCCGCAATAGCATCATGGGCGGCCAGCTCCCACTCCGGCAGGGCGAATGGCCCCTCGGGCGGAGGGGCCACTTTGCTGGCCTCGTCGGTAGCGATGGCGTCGTGAGCGGCCAGCTCCCACTCCGGTAGGGCGAATGGCTCCTCGGGCGGAGGGGCCACTTTGCTGGCCTCGTCGGCAGCGATGGCGTCGTGAGCGGCCAGCTCCCACTCCGGTAGGGCGAATGGCTCCTCGGGCGAAGCGGCCACTTTGCTGGCCTCGTCGGATGCGATGAGGTCGTGAGCAGCGCTCAAGGCTGATTCGGAGAAGTCAACCAGATACTCGACCTTGGGCTCTTCGAAGATGAGTGGCTCGGGGGGAGGAGCGGCGGGGGCGGGTGGTGACGACGGTGTCGGATATGGCCCGTAGACTCCCCCTACATCGTCAACTAGCACTCAGAGAATTTCGGTGTCGAGAACAGGGATTCCCTTCAGCGATTCGAGAAGGTTTCTTAACATTGAAACTGAGTCATCCTTCGGCTGAGCTTTACATCCCCGACGGGCGCCCCCCCGCGGAGGCCTTCGCGCGCACGACGCACCTGGGGATCGGGGCTCATCCCGACGATCTCGAGTTCATGACCTGGTGGGCGATCTTGCAATGCTTTCAAGTGCGCGAGCGCGGATTTACGGGGGTGACCGTGACCGACGGCCGGGGCAGCTCGCGGGTGGACGAGTATGCAGGCTACTCCGACGACGAGATGCGCTCGGTGCGCCTCAATGAGCAGAAGCGCGCGGCCATGACCGGCGATTACGCGGCCCTCGTTTGCCTCGACTACTCCAGCGCCGAGGTTCGCTCCCCCGAAAGCCGACTGGTGGAGGATCTGATCGAGATCCTCCAGACCACGCGCCCCCGTGAGGTTTACACCCACAACCTGGCCGACAAGCACGAGACCCACGTGGCCGTGACCCTGGCCGTCATCAAGGCTCTGCGCTCCTGCGCACACCGGCCTGACAAGCTCTACGGCTGCGAGGTCTGGCGCGGTCTCGACTGGATGCTCGACACCGACAAGGTGGCCTTTGATGTGAGCGCCCACGAGAACCTCACCATGTCGCTCATGGGCGTCTATGACTCGCAGATCGCCGGGGGCAAGCGTTACGACCTGGCCACCCAGGGGCGCAAGCGGGCCAACGCCACCTACCACATGTCCCATGCCGCTGATCGGGCCAGTTGCCTGGAGCTGGCCATGGATATGACGGCCCTGGTCGAAGACCCCTCCCTGGACCCGGTCGCCTTCGTGCTGGCCCATGTGGATCGGTTCCGCCAGGACGTGGAGCAACGCATTCGGAGGCTGAGCTAGATGGAAGTGGTGATTTTCCTCAACCCCGACGACGTGACGCGGCGCGCCGCCGACCTGGTGCAGGGCCTTCTGACCGAGCGACCTCAGGCGGTGCTGGCTCTGCCCACCGGGCGCACTCCGCTGGCCCTCTATCGAGAGCTTTCGGCCCGCGGGCTCAACTTCAGCCAGGCCCGCACCTTCAACCTGGATGAGTACGTCGGGCTGGGCCCCGAGCATCCCGATTCGTTTGCAAGCTACATGGAGCAGAACTTTTTTCGCCACGTGAACCTGCCCCCCACCCAGCATCGCGTGCCCAACGGCCTGGCCAGCGATCTGGCGGCCGAGGCCCGGGCCTACGAGGAGGCCATCCGGGCTACCGGGGGGCTGGACCTGGCCATCCTCGGCCTGGGCGAGGACGGCCACATCGCCTTCAACGAGCCATCCTCCTCGCTGCGCTCCCGCACCCGCGTCATGGCGCTTCACAGCTCCACCCGCCAGGCCAACCTGGACAACTTCCGGGGCGGCCCTGTTCCCACTCACGGGCTTACCATGGGCGTGGGCACCATCATGGAGGCGCGGCGCATCCTGTTGCTGGCCACCGGGCCCAAGAAAGCCGCCATTCTCCCCCGCGTGATCGAGGGTCCCATCACCAGCCTGGTGCCGGCCACCGCTCTGCAGCTTCATCCCCAGGCGACCGCCCTGGTGGACGAGGCGGCCGCCCGCCGGCTCGAGCTGAAAGACTACTACCGCACGGCCTATCCTGCATGAGCTTGAAGGTCAGCTATTCCGGCGTGCGGGGCATCGTGGGCGAGTCGCTCACGGCCGAGGTGGCCGAGCGCTACGGGCGCGCCTTCGGGGCCCTGGTCTCGGAGCGCAATCCTCACCCCACCCTCCTCCTGGCCCGGGATACCCGTCCTTCCGGCCCCGAGCTGCTCGAGGCTCTGATCCGCGGGCTTCCGGAAGGGCGACTGCTGGACCTGGGAGTGGTGGCCACGCCCACCATCCAGTGCTGTATGCAGCCCCTTCAGGCCGATGGGGCCCTCATGGTGACGGCCAGCCACAACCCGAGCCAGTGGAACGGGTTCAAGTTCTTCCTGGGGCCCGAGAACACGGTGCTGGATGGGGCCCAGACCGAGCGTTTGCAGGCGTTGGTCCAGTCTGGCACGGGTCAGGGTCGACCCGGCCAGCTGCTCGAGATGCATGAGCGGGCCCTGGAGCTTCACCTGGAGCGAGTGCTGGCCCAGGTTGACGGTGAGCGCATCCGACGGCGCGCCTTGCGGGTGGCCGTGGACGCCGGAGGGGGAGCGGGCGAGGAGCTGCTGGTGCGCCTCCTGGAGAGGTTGGGCTGCTTCACGGCGGTGGTGCGCTCGGGGCGCGAGTCCGAGCCCACCGCCGAGTCGCTGAAAGACCTGTGCCAGGCCGTTCTGGCCCATGGTTGCCAGTTGGGCCTGGCCCAGGACCTCGATGGTGACCGGCTGGCACTGGTGACCGAGCAGGGCCGCGCCCCGGGCGAGGAGTCCACCCTGGTGCTGGTGGTGGAGCACGTGCTCTCGACTCGTCCCGGGCCGGCGGTGGTGGTGAAGAACCTGACCACCACGCGGGCCGTGAACGACGTGGCCGCGCGCCACGGGGCCCGGGTGGTGGAGACCCGGGTAGGGGAGGTGAACCTGTCCCGGGCCCTGGCCAGGCATTCGGCCGAGGGCTTTGCTTTCGGCGGCGAGGGGAACGGGGGAGTGATCTTTCCGCCCGTCTCGCTGGGCCGCGACAGCCTGGTCGGAACGGCCCTGGTGCTGGAGTGCCTGGCATCCGATGCGCGAACTTTGTCCCAACGGCTGGAGGAGTTGCCCTTCTACCACCACGTGGGCAACAAGCTGCCGCTCGGGCCGTCCTTGCCCGAGCTCTTCGCGCGCCTGGAGGCAGCCTTCCCCGAGGCCACCTCCGACCGGCTGGACGGCTTGCGCCTGAGTTTTGCGGATGGGTCCTGGCTGGGCGTGCGTCCTTCCAACACCGAGCCGATCGTGCGGGTGGTGGCCGAGTCGCGGGTGGCGGGCTGGCCCGAGGCAACCCTGGGCCGGGTGCGCGAGCTGGCCTGAGTTTGACGCGGCTCTGACGTTTCAGGGATTTTTCAGTCCGCAGGCATATAACTCCCGCCGAGAAGAGAGGGAGGTACCATGCACATTTCCACCTTGCCCACCGCCAGCGCCAGCAGGAAATCCGCCGGCGCCGAGTTCTCCCCGGCCATCGCCCGCGAGCTGCGCTCCTCGTTCGGCGCCGAGGCCATTCTGTCGCCCTCCGACCCCCGCGTCGCCACCCTGCACGGCTACTACAGCCTGGGCTGGGAGAGCGTGGGCATCCTGCCCGACCCCCAGAAGACGCTGGGGCGGAACTGGAGCGAGCTGCCCGGCAGCAACTTCGAGCAGCGCAGCTACGCTCTGGACGGCGATGGCTCGGTGCGCCAGGTCGTGTCCTTCAGCCTGGCCGACAGAGAGACCCGCATCTCCAGCATCCACAACGTTTCCATGATCGAGACCGTGCACGAGACCCTGATCATCGGGGCTGACGGCAAAGTGCGCAAGGACGAGATGACCGCAGTCTGACATGCTGGCCTCGGTCGGACGGATGGACGTCTTCCGCCCGCTTGCTGACGGACGCTTCGAGCGCACCCGCCAGCTGAGCGCGGACGACGTCTTTTCGCACCAGGACACTCTGGTGGTCAGCCACCAGCGAGGCCACCAGCTGAGCCAGTACGACCGCGAGGGCCAGGCCCGCTTCACCTACCAGGTGGAGGATGATACCCACATCGGCGAGGTGCGCCCCCTGCAGGACCGCTACCTGGTGCGCACCGGCCTGGGCCTCGTGAGCCTGGAGGCCGCCACCGGCAAGGTCACGGGCGAGTTCCGTTTCAATGAGTTCGGCTTCCAGCGCCGCCTGGCCGAGTGGGAGGGAGCTCTGGCGCTGCTCGACCAGGGCTTCCTACGCCACTTCACCCCCGACCTCAAGCCGCTCGGCCAGCAGGAGGTGGGCTTTTTGGGCAACTCGGTGCAGGCCACCCGCCACGGGCTGCTGGTAGGGGAGGGCTACCCGGGGCGCCTGGCCCTGTTCGATCGCCAGGGACAGCGCCGCGAGCTGAGCCAGGACGCCCTGGAGGGCGCTCGCGAGGGCAAGGACGGTCGCATCTGGTTCATCGAAGGCCAGACCCGCCGAGGCCAACCCCGCAGCGTGGTGGGCTGGAGCCCGACCGGAGAGGTGCGCTATGAGGCGCGTCCCTCCACCCACTCGCTGGTGCCGCTCGACAACGGCCAGGTGCTGCTCTGGGAAGGGCGCAGCTTCGCCCTGCGGGCCGGAGATGGAAAGTTGGCGGGCAACTACCCCATCGGTGACGAGCGCCTGCTCAAGCAGTTCTTTCTGACCCCTGACCAGGGCTTTGCCTACGCCGTCTGCATCGATTACGGCCCCGACAAGGGCCTGCGCCTGCTCAAGCTGGACCTGAGCCGACCCGGCCAGGTGGCCGACCTCGGCCCGGTAGCCGAGGACGAGCACCCCATGCCTGAGCTCGAGCGCATCCGGATGGATAGCCTGTGCGAAGGGATCCCCGCGCGGACCGTGCTGGACTGGCAGATCGCCGGCTCTCTGGTCGAGAAGACGGATACGGTTTTGGAACGCGAATCGCCGCCCCTGCTGGCCCGGGGCGACTCGCGGGTGCTACCCGGCATGACGCTGCGGGTGGGAGGGCGCGAGGTCGAGCTGGGGCGTGAGGGTGTTCGCACGGGCGACTACCAGGTGCGCCTGGCTCAGGGTGACGAGCTGACCGGCGCGGTCGGCCTGGAGAGCGAGGGGCGCGGCTACCTGGCCCTGGGCACCCGCCAGGGCCAGGTGCTCTGGTGCGACCTGGAGGCCGGGGTCGAGCGCTTCCGGCTTGGCTCGGAGGTGCGTGAGCTGGTGCAGGGCGATGGACGGCTCTTTGCGGTGGGCAGCGAGGGCCAGGTGGGGGTGCTGGTGACTGCGGGACTGGGTCGAGCCGATGGCCGCTCCTCGGGTGTTCGCGAGGAGGCGCAGGCGGTGGTCATCGGCTCGGTGCGGGTGCCGCGCCGGTCGGCTGGCTGACCGGCCGGGTTGGCTATCTGCTGGCCCTCGGTGCGGGTGAGGGGTCCAGAGCCTGTTGCCACCCGCGCGGATGCGGTCAGGGGCTCTGGTTGCCTGGTGATCTGCCAACCGGAGCCGATTGGCCGCTGTGTCTGAAAGGACCCTTAAGGCTGGCGCGAGAGCTCGCTGCGCAAGAGGTCGCGCAAGTACTCGAGCTCTTCTCGTTGCAGACCGCCACCGAACCGCACCTCTGCCTGGTCGCTGCGAGCCGAGAGGTAGCCACAGGTGAAGTATCGCTCCATCCCTCTGCGGAACTTCTTGCCATGGCTCTGGAAAGCGTGGAGCTCCAGGTCTTCGAGTCGGCTGAGTGGGATGCGGCCCCCGCGATAGGGGGATTCTACCTCCAGCAAGCCCTTCCCCAGGCGAATCGTTTCCTGCAACCTGGACGCTTTGAGCCAATTCCACCAGATCGGCGAGGAGACGAGCGCGGGGAACAAAGCTCCGATGAGCCCTGACAGAAAACCCTCCTGCACATACCAAAAGAACGTTCCCCCCAGACAGGTCACGAATATCGGCACGATCAGGTTGTCTGACCCGGGTTTCATAAGCGGCGGGATCCGCACCACCAGACCCCCGCTTTCGGGTCGGTACTCCGCCTGCAGACTGCTTGGCCGGGTTGGCTCCGGGAACGGTTCCAGGCGGTCCTTGAGAGGGAGATCGAGCTGATCGGGCTTGCGAGTCTCGGGGGGGTCGACCAGGTGGTTTTGAAACGACAAGTCCAGCGTGCGACAGAGACGCTCGGCCGTGACCCGAGCTTCCAGCGAGTCGAGGTAGGAGGCCAGGGGGATCGCCTGCACGTCTACCGTTACGCCCAGGTGGTAGAGGTCATAGCAGTCCTGGTGCCTGCCCCGCTCCATCACCACCGGCTCACGCCACAGCTTGACAGTGGAAGCCCGGCTCAGGTCTTGCGTCCTGGTCACGTGGCCGGGCCACCAGCTCCAGGTCTGAATCTCCCGGCTCACAATGTCAAGATTTCGCCCTGCGCGATAGAGGACTGCCAGCAAAGAGAGCACCACAATGATCAGGCAGACCGCCAACCAGAGGGTCATCTGGAAATGCCAGGCAGCGTAGCCGAGCGGGAGACCGCAGATCAGGCCCGCATATCCCAGCGAGTGCAACCACTGGAAGAACGCCTCGTCGACCGGTAGTGCAAAACCATTCGGGACAGGTAGCAGAGCCATCGTAAACAGGAATATTCGAGTTCAGGAACGCCGGGTCCTCGAGCACCAGGGCACAAGCCAAATCTCCTGCAAAGGGCCAATGAAGCATCTAAGACGGGTCTCATAGTCGAAAGGAAGCTGGCTCGTCTCGTCCCGGTTCTCCGGGACCTCGCTTTGGGAATGTGCCGAGCCAGGTCGCCAAGAACGCGATGGCGTGGGGCCCGGTCTGGCATCGCCGTCAAAGGCTGGCCTCGTAGTAGTCCAAGGCCATTGAGACTCAATGGTGCGCGCAGCAAGTAGCTGACCAGACCGCGCAGCCGGTCTCGGACGAACGGATAGACGTTGTTCCCGCGGAGCGTTGAGCACGCTCAGACACCTCCAGGCCCCCGGTCAGGGCTTTGGCCGGTTGGCGATGGAAAGGCGTCTCACGCTTACGGCCGCCTGGGTGAAGAGAGCAATGGAAGAGATTCTGGTGGCGATGACGAAGCGCCCTTCATGACGGATACCAAGCTTCGGTGGATCATCCTGTCGGTCGTGCTGACGGCCGCTTTGATGATGTTCGTGGGCGGCATGACCTACCTCATCATTTTCGGCGAGTGAGCCAGAGTGCTGTCGCCCACCTCCCTGCTCGCGGAGGTCTCCTCGAGGCGCCGCGCCAGCTCAGGGTCAAAGGTTTCAACCACGCGGCCAGGGCAAGGTTCGAGTCAACCATCGGTTGCGGCTTCTCACCGAGCACCGGCTCCTGCTCAGAACAGGACGGGCAGCAGCAGCAACGCGAGCAAGAGGAGGAGCAACTGCAGGGGCACTCCGCATCGCACGAAATCGAGGAAACGAAAGCCCCCCGGCCCCAGCACGAGCATGCTCACCGGGGACGCCATCGGGGTGGCGAAGGCGGTCGAGGCGCCGACCGCCACCGCCATCAACAAGATGCGAGGCTCCAGCCCGAGATCCAGGGCCGTCTTCAAAGCCACCGGCGCCATCAGCACCGCCGTGGCGGTGTTGGACAGGAACTGGCTGAACACGCCGGTGATCAGGAGCATCAGGAACAGCACCGCGCCAGCCCCCAGGTCGGTGCCCATGGCGCTGAAGCGGTCAGCCAGAAAGGCGGTCCCACCGGTCTTCTCCAGGGCCGTGGCGACCGGCAGCATCCCCGCGATGAGAACCAGGCTCTCCCAGTTCATGGAGCGATAGGCCTGCTCGACGGTGAGGCACCGACTCAGCACCATTCCAAGCGCTGCAAGCAGAATGGCCGCCACCATGGGGATCGTCTCGAGGCTGATGGCAAGCAGCATGCCCGCCACGAGGGTTCCGGCCACGCCTGCGCGCGAGCGGAGGTTGTGCTCCTCACCCAGGCCTTCAGCGATGACCACGAAATTGCGGCGTTCGCTACCCATCAATGCGAGACGTTCGCGCGGCCCGGCCACCAGGAGGGTGTCCCCGAACTCGAGAGGAGCGTGGCTCATCTCCCGCCCAGCCAGGCCCTGGCCCTGGCGGCGGATGGAGAGGACCGTGACCCCGTAGCGGTCGCGAAACAGGCTATCTACAAGCGATTGCCCGAGGAGAGCCGAGCGCGGGGTAATCAGGACCTCCGCCAGACCGATGCGGCCCCCGGGAAACTCGTGTCGTCCCGAGCCCGGAGCCAGGCCCAGGCCAAGCTCGGACGCCATCCGCAGAACGTCGGACGGATGGCCGTGGACAAAGATCTCCAGGCCGGGTTCCAGCACCGTCTCGGGGGTCGCCTCCAGGACGGTGGCTCCGAAGCGCCTGCGCAGCTCGAGCTCCCCCACGCTGCGGCTGGCCGCCGGCGAGCCAGTCGGGATGCGAAGCCGGAACGACAGAGGCTCGAGACCGTAGTCAGCGGCCAGGTCAACCAGGGGGGGCTGCCTCGACCCGCTTGAAGGGCCGCGCCGGGAGGGTAGCAGCCGCTTGCCCACCCACGCCATGTAGACGATCCCGGCGGCCAGCAACAACACACCCACGGGCGTGAAAGAGAAGAATCCGAAAGGCTCCAGGCCGGCTTCCCCGAGTTGCCGGCTCACGACCATGTTGGGTGGGGTGCCTACCAGGGTCAGAAGGCCCCCCAGCGAGGCCCCGTAGGCGAGTGGCAACAGCAGCCGGGAGGGGGGCAGGCCCGAGCGGCGTGCCAGGCTCACCACGGCCGGCAGCAGCACCGCGACCGTCCCCGTCGAGCTCATGAAACCCGACAGCAGTGCGGAGCCACCCATCACCGCAGCGGTCAGGGCCGCCTCCGCACTGCCCGCCGCCCGGCCCATCAGCCTTGCCATACGGTCGGCCACCCCGGTGCGCATCAACCCCCCGCCCACTACGAAAAGGCCAGCGATGGACAGCACCAGGGGGTCGGAGAAGCCGGCCAACGCCTCGTCGGGCGGCAGAAGACCGCTGAGCATCAAGGCCACCACCCCCAGCAGCGAGACCAGATCCATCCGCAGCCGGTCGCTGGCGAACAGCACCAGTTGCACCAGCAGCAAACCAAACGCGGTCGCCATCTCGGAAGTCACGGGGGAGCGTCGTTCTTCCCGCTTCGGCGGGGTCCTTCCCATAGAGGGTCGACGCTTGAGGCTCAAGGGAGCGGGCAATTGAATCACGGAGAGCTTCTTGTTTGCCACTCGGCGCTGGTGGAGCCGCTCGCGGATGGCCCTATGTGGGCGGCGTGCCTCAGACAGCAGTCAGCTCACCTGGGACAACTTGGACCCTGGTAGGTGCCAGGTCGAAATTCACCGCAACCAGCGTCGTGCCAGCCTTCGCTGGCGATAGAGGGAGTTTCTGGGCATCGCTGGAATAGAGGCGCGCTCGCCTGGCTCAGAAGGGAACCATCTTTCCCATTGACTCGGTCATGCGGGTGATCCTTCACCGAAGGATGACGACGAGCCACGGTGGCTCGCCCATATTTCTCGTATCTAAAGGGAGGGCATGTGCAGTTACGCTCAGGTTTGTCAGGTCTACTTGTTCTTCTCATTTTAGCTGTTGGCTTGGCCGGGTGCACATCCGGCTCTAACCAGACAGGCAGCATTCCACCGTTCAACTTTGTCGACGACGAACCCGGGGTCGGGGGAGCAGCCGGCCGAGGCACCGTCACCGTTTTTCTGGCCGACCCGGGTACAGACGACGCCCAGCCGCCCGTCCGCCGCACTCTGACCTTCTTTGGTCTGAATCGCCAGAACCAGGTGACCTTCGAGCCTGTTACGCTCGAGTACAGCCCGGAGCAGACCCTGGAGAACGTCCCCGTCGAGACCACGACCATCGTGGTCACGGATCCGAGCGATCCGAGCGTCCTTGCCTCGGAGCAGGTCACCGTGATCGAGGGGGAGACGACCTTCGTCAGCGACGTCGTGATGTTGCCCGCCCCCACAGCGCCGCTGGTCAGTCTCCGGCAGGCCAAGTTCGACGGCAATCCTGTGGCGGTGGGCAAAGGCTTCGTGCAGACCAAGCCCGTGAAACTCTCGAATGCCGAGGCGGGGTCCGACAACGTGATCGCCGGTGCCAATGCCACCAGCGCTACCGACGACCTGCCCCACCCTTACAAGACCAATTCCTGGTTGGGAGGAATCCTGACCCTCGACAATCACTCGCAGGTCTACGCGGGCGGTGGCTCGACTCCGGGTACATACGCCCCTGCCCCCGCCAATCCCCAGACCATGTTCCAGATGCCCATCTATCCGCATCCCTGGATCATCTATTACAATACCTCCGACCACCCCATCGGCGGCCGCTCAGCCCCGGCCGTCGTGCCCGGCTTTGCTCCCCTCAAAGGCCTGAGGCTAAAGGCAGAGGTTCCGATCTTTGTTTCCGGAACCGCCATCCCGGCCTCGGACGGCACCAACTCCGCGACCTCCTACGGCGAGATTAACACGCTCTATGACCAGGACCAGATTACGGTCGACCCCGGATTTCTGTCCGACCGCATGAAGGTCTCTCGCATGGGCGACTACGATGGTGACTTCATGCTGAGAGCCGTGGACGACCCGAATTTCTCGAAGCTGAATCCGGCCCTTCCCAAGGACGCAGGGCTGAAGCTGACTGCCGTGCGCGGGAACCCGATGCTTTACTTTCGAGCCATCAAGCTCCCCAGCGTGAACCTGTACCATACTCTCTCGCCCGCCAGCGGCGGAACCTTGAATTCCAAGACCGGCACACTCACCGTCGGCGGGAAGCAGATTGGCTACGTGGCCTGGAAGGGAGAATACGGGCCGGTCGGTTTCAGCCACGTGCGCAGCAGCGTACTGTTTTTCTCCAATCCGGCCGCCAAGTTCTCTCAGCAAGCCGCGGTCAAGAACGAGGGGGCCGGGGGCGATGCCTTCTACAGCGTCAAGACCAGCCTCACGTTTACGAACGCCAACACGACCAATTTCTTCGTGCTGGTCAACCTTCCCGATGAGACGTTTGCCGATGAGTCGAGTCTGGCAGGCCTGGCCCTGCGGGCCTTCAACTACCCGGTCGGAACGACCGTGACTTACACCTACAACCCCGCGAACCAGACGGTCTCCGTGACATACTCCATGGCGAACGGCAACATTCTGGGCTTCGCAGGCGGGAGCCTCAGCGGGCTCATGCCCCACCATTACCAACCCAACCCGATGCACAACAACGACCCGATTCTCGTGGGCTCCCCCCCTCTTCTCAGCAATGCTGGCGGTGCCCAGATGAAATTCCCCCTGAGTCAGGGAATGCTCCAGATCTATGCGACAAACAGATTCACCTGCAGTTACCCGGTTCCCGGCATCCTGCCCTTCATGCCACCGCTGGACGCGGCGGATGTCGCGGGTCGCAACGAGTTGCAGAACTGGATCGTGAATCAGTTCGTAGGCAAATGGAACGGCTCCGTCCCTGCCTACATGAACCAGAATGCGGCAAAAGGCTCGCAGTGCTACCAAATCGCCAAGTTCGTCCAGCGCAACATGCTGATTCTCCCGGCGATCGACATGTTCTCCATCAAGGTGAAAATCAATAATGCCGACGTGGTGCTGGCGGATGTCGTCTACAACAATACCAAAGCTGCCATGGAGCTCTTCTTCCGTCAGACTCCCACCCAGACCGCCGAGACGGCGGGCTCGGCGCCATACTATAACCGCTACGACCCCCTGGTGGGCTCTCTGTTTCAGTACCCTCAGGGTCAGCCGCCGGCCAACCCCGACTTCCCCTCTGACATAAACCAGCCGGCGCACGAGGCATTCGGGGCCCTGACGATGCTGAACGACCACCATTTCCACTACGGCTACTTCATCCACGCCGCTGCCCAGATCGCCATCCGCGATCCGCAGTGGGGTAAGGACTGGCGCGACGCCATCAACCAGTATGTTTTCGACGTTGCCAACACCGACGCGATCAATCCCCCCGCCACGCGAGTGTTCCCGTTCCCGAAGGAGCGCTTCTGGGACGCTTACATGGGTCACAGCTACTCGGCTGGCTTGATGCGCGGGCAGAACCAGGGAAACAATCAGGAGTCGATCTCAGAAGAGCTCAACTTCTGGATCGGAACCGCCCTCTGGGGTGGCGTGACCGGTCAGCAGGCCATGCGAGACCACGCTCTGGCGCGGTTTGCCTGCGCGGTCCACTCCTCCTACATGTACTGGTTTGACGTCTCCGGCAACAAGCTGAAGATCGCCGCCGGTATCCCGAACGCCAAAGTCAACTGGCCGGGCAGCGGCGGTGCCATCCTTTACGACGCCCATACCGGGTTCAACACGTTCTTCGGCGCTCACCCATCGGCGGGACGCACGATCATCGTGCTGCCGGTGACGCCGGGCTGCTTCTACCTGGCCATGAACCCGGCCATCACGAAACAGATCATCGCCGATTATCAGGCCTTCGTCAAGAAGTTCGATATCGATCCGATGAACCCGTCCGTCGGTCAGGACAAGAACGGCGGACCCTACAGCCTCAAGAATCCCTTCAGGAACGTGCTCGGCTACCAGTCGCAACTGGCCAAGTGGATGGCCATGGTGAACCCCACCGACGCCATGACCAACAAAGGATTCTACTTCCCGCCCAACAACCGTGACACGGTCGACAACGGCTCGGGCGACATCATCACCCCGATCGACCAGGTGACCGACGAGGGAGACACCGCCGGGCTGACCTATCACATGACCCACTACATGGCGACCCACGGGACCCCCAACTTGTGGATCAAGTCTACCAACTCGCCCTTCTACATGGTCTTCGACAACACGACCACAAAGAAGCGCACTTACGTCGGTTTCAACTCCACCGGTGCGACGATGAACATCTCGTTCAGCGATGGCACAGTAATCAACAACGTCGGGTCGATGAAGACAGGTACACTGGAGGTCGCCCTCCCGTAGAGGCTCCCTCCTGAAATATCGAGCCGACCTGTGGCCGGGGAGCTCGCTCCCCGGCCACAGGCATTCTTCGCCGTACTTGCTTCACAAACGAGGCCAAGATAAGAGGCGACTCTGGAATGCTCCAGGGCGGCCGCTCCTATCGAGCCGCTCTGTGCAGAGCCAGGAAACTCGATACGCCGTCAGGCGGGCGGGGAAGACTTGATGGGCACGAACTAGCTCATGGTGGCGTGTGAGGTCTAGACGGCGCTTAACGTTTCAGCCGGCGTATCCTTAAAACGCGTGGACCACACCACTGAGATATGTTGGGCTGCGAGTCGCCCACTAAGGAGAACCAACTTGACCCTGCGGAAGAATGCGGCCGTCCACCCAGGTGACGCCCGACATGTCTGCCTGGCCGAAGTTGTTGCCCGACAGCGTCGCGCCGAGGAACGTCGAGACCGCGAACGTGCTGGCGGTCATGTCGTTGTTGGTGAGGGTAGAGCGGCTGAAATTGACTCCAACTGCCATGGCTCCCGCAAAGCTCGACCCGATAATCTGAGCGCCCTGGAAATTGCATCCGCCCAGGGACGCACCGTTCAATCCGACACTGTTGAAAATGCTCGAGGAGAGGTCCGCTCCGGTCAGATCGGAAGCGAAGGTCGTGCCCTGACCCGCAGCCTGCCGCATGGTCGAGTTCTGCAGCGCGCACTCAAAGAACAAAACCCCGTCCAGCGAGGTGGAGCTCAAATTGGCGCCCGCAAAGATGCATTGCGTAAACTGTGAGCCGGTCAAGTTAGCGCCAGTCAGGTTGGCGCCGCTGAAGTTGGTCCGGAAGAGCTCCTGACCGGTGAGATTGACGCCCGCGAGGTTGGCCCCGACGGGGTTGTAGGACCCCTGCAGGGTGGCGCTGCCCCGACCTTGCGCTTCGAAGCCAAAATGCAGGAAGTGGAACTGTCCGGTGCCGGGAAGCTCCAGCATGTATTCGCCGGCTGGAAGCTCGCGAGATCCGTCCACGACCTGGCCGGCCGAGTCCAGGATGATGGCACCATCAGTGCCTTCGCCGCTGACGGTGAGAACGGCGTCCCCCGGGAGATGCAGCGGAACGTGGTCGAATCCGTGGCCTCCCAGATCGTTCTGGTGGGGCTCCTCGTCCCGAGTCTCGAGGTAGAGAACCGCCGTCTCTCCGGGTCCCAGGCGTTTCGAGCCCAACTCGTGCTCCGCGAATCCAAGCTGCTGCGGCTGCTCCTCGACGGTAGGCACCACAGGGAGGTTGGCGGTCGTGCTTCCGTCGCTTCCGGAGCAACCGCTAAGAATCAGGACTGAGGCCATCAGGAGCTTCAGAGTCTTCATGCGCGGAAGACTGCCTCAGTTCGCTAATCGGTTCCTGGTCCCTGTGCGAGCACTTCTGGCCTCCACTTGCTGAAGCGGGAGATAATGCGCTGAGCGAGAAGACCCCGTAGATGCTTGAGTTGATCCCAGAGCAGCGTATCCTGCTACCGACTTGCAGTTGGGAAACTTATGACCGCCTTCTGTCCGATCACCGTGATCAAAGCGGGCCCCGTTTTACCTACGACCGAGGAAGACTGGAGATCATGAGTCCGTCACCCGCCCATGAGCGCGCCAGCGAGTTCGTGCGCTTGCTGATCTTTACCGCTGCCGAAGAGCTCGGGCTGGAGGCATTCGGTTTGGGATCTTCCACCCAACGGAGCGCAGATTTAGAGCGCGGTGTAGAGCCAGACTCGAGCTTCTCCTTCAGCGGCTCAGAGCACCCAGACCTGGTGGTCGAAATCGAGGTCAGCCGCTCCAGCCTGGACAAGCTCCCGATCTTTGCGGCACTGGGGATCGCAGAAGTTTGGCGTTATGATCTCAACCGGTTGACTATTTACCGGCTCGAAGGCTCGGAGTATCGGACGGTCGAGCGGAGCTCCTATCTGCCCCTGACCGCCAGCGAGATCACCGAGCAGCTCTCGAAGACAGGCGACCGCTCCCACGTTGCGTGGCTACGGGAGTTGCGCTCCTGGTTGAAGTCCCGCTGAAGCCGCCTTCACAGTGCTCTAGCACACAAGCAGCAAAGATTCCATGCCGCAAGATCAGGGAGGTCAATAGGGTTGCGGTCGTAATCATCAAGAAAATCCGCAGAAATGCGGCTGGGATCTTGGGGGGACGGGGGATCATCGCAGTCGATCGGATTTCACAACCTTCTCCGTTCTGGCAGCAGGCACCGACCCGTCGAGCGGCAAAGCACCCCTGGCATGAGACCCCTGCTGTTTCTGCTCGCTTTCCTCACTCTTGCGGCCGCGGACCCCGCGGTGGCCCTGATTCAGAAGTATGGTTGGTCGGTCGAGGGCCCGCCCACGTGCCCGAATCGCTGACCGGCCTTCCCTTCAACCACTATCAGTCCGCCAGCGAGAGCATCGGACTCGACCTGACCCCCGCTCAGGGCATGAGGCTCTCGCTCCAGCGCTATACGCTGACGAAACGCACCAAATCTGGGGCTCACCTCTTCGCGCACGTGGCTCTGCTGGAGGGACGCATTGTCGGTGCCTGGCTGTCGACGAACGCGCCCGTCGCGCCGGGCATCTCCCCCCTGAGCGATCGGAAGATGGGGTCCAACTGGTAGCCATGGGCGGACTCTTCAAGAAGAAGGACCCGCCGCCGGATGACGAGGATCCGGTCTGGAGAGCTACCTACGACGCCCGGGAGAAGCTGTACGAGCGCCACTTCGGCCCCTTCCCGCAGGACGTTCAGAAACTGCGCAACCTGATGGACGTCTGGCCGGGCGGGTGTTTGATCCAGTTCCCCGCGACCAAGCTGGGCTCCCTGTGGGTGCACTCGTCTTTCGGGCTGAGCAACTCGGACATGCCCAACAGCGTGACTCTCGAGAGCTATAAGAAGGACGAAGCCAGAGGCACCTCTGAGGCCACCCTGGTGGCGCGCACGCCGCGTCCGGTGCCGGCGGGCCTGGCCGGCTTTGGCTATGAAATCCTCGTTGTGACCGAAGGGCCGGGCCAGTGGCCGCTCAGGTTCCTGAACTGGGTGGTCCAGCGCGAGATTCTGAAGGACCTGGATGTCCTCGGGTGCGTCAACAAGAACGAAGGGTTGCTGATCGAGGATATCGCCCTGGGGGACAGCCAGTCGTCCCACTTCTTCGTGAGCCGGGCCCGGGAGCCGCTTCCCGCCATTTTGCAGCTCCCGGCTGGCAATTGTCACCTGCTCGTGGCCTCGGCGGTGACCCGGGAGGAAGTGGACTTCACGCTCCTCGAGGGAAGCGGCGCCCCGTTGCTGGAAAAGCTGATGGCCTCGGAAATCGGCCAGAAGAGTCGGCTGAATCGCCCCTCCATCCCGCTCTAAGAGTCGTTGCTCTCCGCACGGGCGAGGGAACGCTGTCCCCGCTAGACTGGGACAACACTGACCGAGAGCGGCCTCGAGTGGGAGAGTGGCTGAAGCAGCATCTGACAGGCCTGGTCGAGCATCGCGCCTCACTGTCAGCGCCGTTCAGCTTCATTCCTCAACTCCGGCGGACGATTTCCTACTGCCTTAATGCTTGTCCAGCCACTCCAGCAGCGGCCGGGCCACGGCCCCGTTGGACCTCGTGCCCGACAGCGTATCCAGGTGGCCGAAGTTCTCCAGGACGCGCGCCTCGGTATCGGTGCTCGAGCAGAGCTGGATCCCGGCGAACTTCCAGCCGACGTGGTTCCCGAGGTAGTTCGTCCACCCGTCCGACCTGAGGACGTACTGAGGGACGTTGACCTGGGCCAGCTTGTCGTAGTAGTGCAATCCTCGGCCGGCGTTTACCGGAACTTTGTACGGACCGTCCGGCGGCCCGCTGAAGTTGGTGACGATGGCATCGTCGAGACCGAACGCCATCGGCCAGTAGGAGTCGGCCGCCAGCACCGACCAGGCCAGAATCGTAGCCAGGTCGTTGTAACCATTGGCAATATTGGTGAACTGTCCGACTCCCCTGTCGTTGTGGCCCCAGTTGTTCTGATAGCGCTGAACGAGGAAGCTCTCGGCGGTGGGATCCCCGTCCAGGAGCCAGGTGAGCAGGTTGTCCAGGAACGGGGGATCGGTCAGGTCACCAAAGGCTTCGGTGTAGTAGCCTGGCCCCGGGTCGGACCCGTAGCTCTTGACGAGGGCGATGTTTTGCGCAGTCGGCCCGCCCAGGATGGCGGTGCGGGCAGCGTCGGCGCTCAGGGTGTCGGGCGGGTGCGTGGTGCCTTGCTGGAACGGGCCACCGTCCATGGCGATGATCCCGCGCAGATTTTCCTGGCCCAGTCCGCTTCCCTGGTCAGAGCAGGCGTAATAGTAGGTCAGCTGGCCGCCGCTCGAGAACCCGGAGAGGAAGATCTTGTCCACCTGGGAGTTCTGCTGGATGAACTCGATCGCGGTGGCCGCATCCGATATCCAGGTGGCCCCGTTCCAGGGCGCCATGAACCGGAGATCCGGGTCACCCTGGCCCGGGAGATCCACCCCGGCGACGTTGGCGGGCGGCGCGAAGTGGACGCGGTAGTCCAGGCTGTAGACCTCATAGCCCCGATTCGCCAGCCAGAGCCGGAAGTCGCGCGTCTCGTCCGGGGTGTAGAGACAGCCGTTGCACTGCCCGCCGGGAAGGAACAGCAGCACCCGGCCCGGCCGAGGATTGTCCGAGGCCACGCGGTGCAAACCGATGATGTCGTAGGGACTGCGCACGAACGGCGGAGGCACGTTCACGCTGCAAATCCAGTAGGTTTCCGTCAGATCGGGGTTGCCAAAGACGGGGACCTCGTACTGCTCCACCCACTCTTCGATGGCGCCCTCGCGGCGCGGCGGGCCGGGAGTGAATCGGTCTGCGTGCACGAGGACCTCGCCCGGGACCTGCAAGGTAACCTGGTAATGGCTCACGATGCTCCCATCCTGGGCCACCGCCAGGATGTCGAGCGTGCTCAAGCCGTCCTTGAGGTCCGAGAGCTCGATTTCGTGCGAGAATTCGCCGGGATCGCGATCCAGCGTCACGACCTGGCCATCGGACGTCTGCACCCGGTAGCTCACGATCGCGTCCTGCGAGCGTGGCTGGAAGCCATCCGCGGTATCCACAATCTCGATCCGGACGTCCGGAATCAACTCTGCAGGCGCTGTGGTGCCAGGAACAAGAGTGCTGCTGCCCCCACAAGCCACCACCAGAGTCGCCAGCAGAATGAGAATCATCCTACCCAAGAGACCACCCCCCTCCAGGCAAGGACCGTTCCTGGCCGAGGGCGAGTTCCCTCTGCTCGGAAGGTCTCGGTTGCGAGGTGTCACGAGAACCCCCTCCCCCACCGTAGGAAGGTAGCAGGACCCATCGCGAACGCCCCCACCGGGGGTCCATAGAGTGGAGGGAAGAATGAAAGTCGAGCAGCTCATGGCCGACCTGGTGGCCAGGAATCCCGGTGAGCCCGAGTTCCATCAAGCCGTGCACGAAGTGGCAACCTCGGTCCTGCCCGTGGTCGATTCCACCCCGGTATACCGCCAGCTGAAGATCTTCGAGCGGCTCGTGGAGCCCGAGCGGGTCATCATCTTCCGGGTAGCCTGGGTGGACGACCAGGGCGCCGTGCAGGTCAACCGCGGCTATCGCATCCAGATGAACAGCGCCATCGGCCCCTATAAAGGAGGGCTGCGCTTCCACCCTAGCGTCACCCTGAGCGTGCTCAAGTTCCTGGCGTTTGAGCAGATCTTCAAGAACTCCCTCACCACCCTCCCCATGGGGGGCGGTAAGGGCGGCTCCGACTTCAACCCTAAGGGCAAGTCCGACCAGGAGGTCATGCGCTTCTGTCAGGCTTTCATGACCGAGCTCTTCCGGCACATCGGAGCCGAGACCGACGTTCCCGCCGGCGACATCGGGGTGGGCGGGCGCGAGATCGGCTTCCTCTTCGGCCAGTATCGCAAACTGACCAACTGTTACAACGGCGTCCTGACCGGTAAAGGCATCAACTGGGGCGGCTCTCCCGTCCGTCCCGAGGCCACCGGCTACGGCTGCGTTTACTTCGCCCAGGAGATGCTGGCCACCCGAAACGACTCGATGGAAGGAAAGCGCGTGCTCCTCTCGGGCTCGGGCAACGCCGCCCAGTACACGGCCGAGAAGTGCCTGGCGCTGGGAGCGAAGGTCGTCACTATGTCCGATTCGGACGGCACCATCGTGGACCAGGATGGAATCAATGCCGAGAAACTGGCCTGGGTGATGCACCTGAAAAACGTCAAGCGCGGGCGCATCCGCGAGTATGCGCAGAAATTCAAAGGCGCAGAGTATCTCGAGGGCAAGCGGCCCTGGGCGGTGCCCTGCGACGCCGCCTTCCCCTGCGCCACCCAGAACGAGCTCGAGGGCGAGGACGCCAAAACCCTGGTTGCCAACGGCTGCTCACTGGTGGGCGAGGCGGCCAACATGCCCTGCACTCCCGAAGCAGTGGACCTGTTCCTGGAGAAGAAGCTGCTCTTTGCCCCCGGCAAGGCGGCCAACGCCGGAGGGGTGGCCACCTCAGGCCTGGAGATGACCCAGAACGCCATGCACCTGACCTGGACCCACCAGGAGGTGGATGACCGGCTCAAGCTCATCATGAAGAGCATCCACTCGTCCTGCGTCGAGCACGGGCGCGAGTCGCCCACTTACGTGGACTACGTGAAGGGGGCCAACGTGGCCGGCTTTATCAAGGTGGCCGAGGCCATGGTCGACCAGGGAGTGATCTGAAGAGAGGTGGCTTCCGGGCGCAGCCAGTCGTGGAGCCTTCGATTCCACGACCTCATGCCCCACCAGATCCACTACGTGCTGCTCGTCTCCTCCGACTATGACGCCTTCGTCATCGAAGAGGACGGGCGGCTCACCGAGCGGCTCTTCGCCGACGCCAGCGAGCTGGACATGCCGGCCATCCCCCGCATCGTGCACGTGGCCACGGCCACCGAGGCCCTGCAGCAGCTCGAGCGGCGCCGCTTCGACCTGGTGCTCACCACCATGCGATTGGAAGACCCGGGCATGCTGCGCTTCTCGGTGCGGGTCAAGTCGCGTTTCCCCAACCTGCCGGTGGTGCTGCTGGTGCTTGACGAGTTCGAGCTGCGCCGGCTCTACACCGCTCCCCTTCCCACGGTAGACTTCGTCTTTTTGTGGACCGGCGACTCGCGCATTCTGCTGGCCATCGTCAAGCTGATAGAGGACCAGCTCAACGTCGAGGCCGATACCCGGGTCGGAGTGCAGGTGATCATCGTGGTGGAGGACTCGGTGCGCCGCTACTCCACCTTCCTGGCTCTGCTTTACAACGAGCTTATCACCCAGTCGCAGACCCTGGCGGCCGAAGGGGTCAACTCCCTGCACAAGATGCTGCGCGTGCGCTGTCGTCCCAAGATCTTGCTGGCCACCAACTACGAGGAGGCCTGGCAGCACTACCAGGAGCACCAGCAGCATACCCTGGCCCTGATCGCCGATCTGCAGTTCCCCCGCGAGGGCAAAATGGACAACGAGGCGGGCTTTCACCTGGCCCGGGCCATCCAGGCCAACCAACCCAGCATGCCCATCTTCTTGCAGTCGGCCAACCCTGACGTGCAGGCCCGGGCCTGGGAGCTGGGCGCCCACTACGCCGATAAGAACTCCCCCACGCTGCTCAAGGAGATCCGCTCCTTCGTCAAGGAGACGCTGGGCTTCGGCGAGTTCGTCTTCCGCATGCCCGACCGCACCGAGCTGGCCCGGGCCAACGACATGTACGAGCTGGAGCGGGTGCTGCGCACCGTGGACGGCCGCTCGCTCTACTACCACGCCTCCAACAACCACTTCAACGTCTGGCTCAGAGCCCGCAGCATGTTCGACCTGGCCGACTACGTGCAGACCATCAAAGCCTCCGACTTCCCGGACGTGGAGGACCTGCGCAACCTGCTCGTCGAGCTGATCCGCCTGGCCGGCCAGGAAGAGCAGAAGGGTGTGGTGGCCGACTTCAGTCTGCAAGAGGACGGCTACTCGCGCCCTTTCGTCAAGCTGGGACAGGGCTCGCTGGGCGGCAAGGGCCGGGGCCTGGCCTACCTCAACTCGCTGCTCGTGCGCGAAAGCCTGGCCGAGGAGCTCGACGAGCTGCTCATCCAGATCCCCCGCACCATCGTGCTGGCCACGAGCGAGTTCGATCGCTACCTGGAGAGCTGCGGCCTGGACCCCATCCGCACCACGCCCGAGCAAATGCGCAAGGAGTTGCTCCGCCGCGAGCTGCCGGAAGAGTTGCTGGGCCAGCTGCGGGTGGCCCTGCGCAACTTCACCGCCCCCCTGGCGGTGCGCTCCTCCAGCTTGCTCGAGGACAGCCAGCACCAGAGCTGCGCCGGCATCTACGAGACGGTGTTGCTGCCCAACACCCATCCTGACCCCGAGGAGCGCCTGGCCGCGCTCAGCCGGGGTATCCGGCGTGTCTACGCCTCCATGTTCAGCGACCGGGCCAAGAGCTACCTCGAGGGCACACCTTTCTCACTGGAGCAAGAGAAGATGGCCATCGTGCTGCAAGAGCTGGTGGGCGACCGGCACGGGCAGCTGTTCTATCCTCACTTCTCCGGGGTGGCGCTGTCTTATAACTACTACCCGATCGGCCCTCAGGAGCCCGAGGACGGTGTGGCCTTGCTGGCCCTGGGTCTGGGCCACACGGTGGCCGAAGGAGGCCGCTCGGTGCGTTTTTGCCCGCGCTATCCCCAGATTCTGCCCCACCTTGCCTCGCCGAGCGAATTCTTGCAGTATGCCCAGTCCGAGTTCTATGCCTTGAGCCTGAGCGCCGACGAGGAGGCTCTCACTCTGGTTTCCCTCGACCAGGCCGAGAGCGACGGCACTCTGCAGCAGGTGGGTAGCGTCTACTCCCCAGACGACGATCAGCTGCGCGAGAACTTCCGACTGCCCGGAGCCCGGGTGGTCACCTTCAACAACATCCTCAAGTGGAAATCCCTGCCTCTGGCCCCCGCCCTGGAGCGGTTGCTGGAGGTGCTGCGCCGAGGCATCGGCTCACCGGTCGAGATCGAGTTCGCCGTCAGCCTGTCGCGCCCGGCCACGCTCTACCTCTTGCAGGTGCGCCCCTTGAGCGAGTTTCAGCTGGATACCACCGTCGACCTGGAGAGCATTCAGGCCCCGGACGTGGTGGCCCGCAGCCCGCGCTCGATGGGCCACGGCAGCATCGAGGTCAACCACGTGCTCTACGTCAAGAGCCAGACCCCCACCGACCTCAAGGCCATCGCCCGCGAGATCGGCGCCTTCAACCGCGAGCTCGCCCGCGAGGGCTACCTGTTGATCGGACCGGGCCGCTGGGGCTCGTCTGATCCCTCGCTGGGCATCCCGGTTGAGACCGGGCAGATCACCGGGGCTCGCGTGATCGTGGAGTTGCCCTTTTTGGATCGCGCCGTGGAGCCCTCGGTGGGCTCGCACTTCTTCCACGAGCTGACCTCGCTACGCATCGGCTACCTCTACATCCCCGCCGAGGGCTTCCTGGACTGGAGCTGGCTGGAAAGCCAGCCCGCTAAAGGCGAGACGGAGTCGGTCCGTCACCTGGCCCTGGCTTCTCCCCTTCAGGTTCTACTCGACGGGCGCAAGCGGCAGGGCGTGGCGGTGCGCACGGCAAAGAGCCGCGAGTGAGCCAGACCTCAGCCCGCATTCTCGTCCTGGAAGACGACCCCGACATGCGCGATCTGCTGCGTGAGGTGTTGACCAGCCACGGCTATGAGGTGGTGTCCGTGACCCGGGGCGAGGAGGCCGTCCAGCAGGCCGCAAGCGCCCACTTCGACCTGATCGTGGCCGACATCCGGATGGAAGGGATGGACGGCCTGGAGGCCCTCGAGCGCACCAAGAAACAGCAGCCCGACATCGGCAGCCTGGTGGTCTCGGGCTACGCCAGCGACGAAGAGGTGGCCCGGGCCCAGAGCCTGCAAGTGGGGGGATACCTGCGCAAGCCCTTCCGCATGAACGAGTTCCTCAACCTGGTGGGCGAGCAACTGCGCGGCCGCTACAAGGGCGAGGAGCGTCGGGCCCAGGGCTCGGTGGCTCGTGACGGCCTGCTGTGGGCCCTGGAGTCGCTGGCCCGGGTAGCTGACGCGGCCGGCCTGGCCGGGCCTCCGCGAGCCGAACGGGTGGGAACGCTAGCCGAGAACCTGGCCCTGGAGCTGGGTATGGCCACCGAGGTCGCGCGCCAGTTGCGGGTAGCCGCCATGCTCGCGGCCGTGGACGCTCCCGAGACCAGGCCTCCAGCCTGGCTCATCGCTTCCGACCTGCTCTCGGTCATGGGCCAGGCGCTCAAGCAGGGCAACCCGGTCCCGGTCGAGAGCCGGGTGGTGTCTCTGGCCCTGGAGGCCGGCACCCCCGAGGAGTCTCCCGAGCCCGACGAGCTGGCCCGGCGTGCTGCCGGGCGCTTTGACCCTGAGTTGCTCGAATTTTATGCCCGAGCGCGGTTGCGTCCAGCGGCGGGGGCGCCGGCGCCTGCGCCGGCGCGTTCCACGGGCCTGCTGGCCCTGGCCCGCACGCTGGAGCGGGCCGGCGACCTGGCCAGCGCCACCCAGGCTTACCAGGCTGCCTCCCGCAACGGGGGACGCGAGGGTGTTCAGGCCCTGCTTGGCCTGGCCCGCCTCGAACCCGCCCAGGCCCCTCAGCGGGCCGCCGAAGCCTGTCGCGAGGCGGCCGCGCTCGGTCCGGTGGCCCGGGCCCAGGCCGCTCTCGAGGGGGGGGTCTTGCTGTACGAGCTGCGCCATGCCGGAGCCCCCGAGCTCTTGGAGGAGGCCCGCGAGAGCTGTGCCCGTCTGGGATTGACCTTCGAAGAGGCTCAGGCCCGCTTGCTGCTGGCCCGCAGCGGCCGCACCGAGTCCCGGCTGGGCGAGGTTCTAAGCTATCTGCTCAACCCTCGCCAGGCGGGCGAGCTGGCCCCCTGGCTGGGGGTGGAGATGCTGGAGCTGAGCCCTCCCGTCGAGCTGGTGCGCCGCCTGTTGAACGCCTTTCCGGGGGCCCTGGCCCGGGCGGTGAGTCGCCAACAGCTCACCGCCGAGGCCCGCAAGAGCCTGCTGGGAGCCCTGGAGCCGGGCCTGAGCGTGGCGCCCGAGCTGCTGCAGGCCCTGACCCAGGATCCCCAGCTGCGAGACCGGGTGCTGAACCTGCAGCACGCCGCCTCGCCGGAAGCTCTGCTGCGGGTGACCGCCCTGGGCCCCTTCGAGGTGGTGCGGGGTGACCGGGTGCTCGACGAGCGCGAATGGAAGACCCAGAAAACCCGCTATCTGTTTGCCTTCCTGGCCTGCCGGTGGGGGACGTTCTTCTCCGAGGATCAGGTGCTCGACGAGTTCTGGCCCGATGACATGGAGAAGGGCAAGAAGAACCTGTACTGGTCAACCTCGGTGGCCCGTCGAGCCCTGCGCGGCAGCGACGAGAACGCCGGCCCCGAGATCTTGCTGCGCGACCGGCGCGGGCTGGCCCTCAACCCGGAGGTGCCCCACTGGCACGACGTGCTGGAGCTGAACAAGGCCTCCGAGGAGGCCACCCGCCTGGAGGCCGCCTCGCGCCCGGCCGAAGCGGTGGCCGCCTACCGCCGCCTGGCCCAGCTCTACCAGGGAAGCTACCTGGAAGGCTGCTACATGAACTGGGCCGTGGAAGAGCGCTCGCAGCTCGAGCGCAAGACCACCGAGGGGCTGGTGCGCTTGGCCCGCCTGCTGGCCAGCGCCCAGCGCTATCAGGAGGCCCTGGAGGCCGCCCGCCAGGCCCTGTCGCTGGGCAGCCACCGCCAGGACGCCCACCTTCTGGTCATGCGGGCTCACCTGGGCCTGGGTCAGCCCGAGTTGGCCGTCAAGCAGTTCCAGCGCTGCGAGGAGATCTTGCGGCGCGAGTATGACCTCGAGCCCACCACCGAGCTGCTGGAGTATTTCCACCGGGCCCGACTGGGGATGGGGGATGCCGAGCCTCGAGCTCGGATGCCCTGAGCCGCCGCGCATTTGCTTGAGTGGCAGGTTCCCCTGGCCTCAACGTGCTGGTGTTCAGCGGTCGCCGTGCTGCGTCAGCTGGCCGGCCGGGGTCTTGCGACTGTCCCAGCCCGAGTCATCCACCGTCTCGACGGCCCGGATGTATTTCTGAAAGTCGCTCAGGGACATCTTCTTCTGCTCGCCCCAGGTGTTGAGGATCACCTGCGGATCGCCCTGGCTCTTGTCCAGCCCCACCACCAGGATCTTGTGGCCGGGCACGCTGGCGGTGACGGTGCGCCCGCGAGCCAGATCGTCTTCCATGTACTGAATCAAGGTGCTGCGGTTGCTGCCCACGGTGGTATCGTTGGTGTAGCCCTGGTTGGGGAAGACCCGGTTGAGGGCCTGCAGCACCTCGCCGGAGGTGCGCCCGTCAGCATCCTTGTCGGTGGAGTCGTAGCCACCCCAGTGCCCGCTCAACAATGAGGTGCACGAGCCCATCAGCGAGTCGGAGAGATACTTGACCGTCAGGCTGCGCTTGTCGTCGGTGCCCTTCTTGTGCGAGTCGTTGCGCTCCAGGCTGCTTCCGTCGGGCATTCTGGTCGACCCTTTCGTGTGCAGCTCGGTGAGGCAGCGCACGTAGGAATCGGGATCTTCGATGGCCCATTTCATCTGCACCGAGGTCATGGTGCAGGTTCCCTTGTCCTTCTGGTTGATGTCGGAGGGGATGGCCAGATCGTGCAGGATGTCCTTCATCAACTGCTGGTTGGGCTCAGCGTTGCCCTGCTTTTGATAAAAGTCGCGCAGCCGGCCCAGGGCCTGCTCGGCCTTGTCGGGGCCGAGCCTGGAACGGATCTTGTCGATGTAGCTCAGGTGGCGCGGGTCGGAGAGCTGGTCGCGGTCGAGCAGGTCGAGCAACCCCTTTGTCTGGTGGCTCTTACCGGTGAGCAGACCCTCGAGCTCGGCCCGGGTCTTCACAGTGGCGGGATCGTTGAAGGGCTCGCGGTGATCCTTCCAGACCTCGTCGTAGGGCGGCTTCTTCTTGGAAGCGTCCGTGAGCCCGCCGGTCAGGGCCGATAGCCAGGACAGCTCGTCGCCCTCCTCCGGCTGGTTGGACCGTTCGAGACTGTCGACCGCTCCTGTCGTCGCTGAATTGTTCGCCGGCGTTGCGCTCGAGCGACTTTCCGTCCGACCACCGGTGGCCCGGGCCGAGGCCGCCGCGGGGGCCGTGGAGGGAGCGGGGTCGGAGGATTCGGTGCGCTTGCTGGAGACGGACTCGACCGAGCGGGTGGGTTCGGGAGGTGCAGCCATACTCCTAAGCTATCCGACCCGGGCCCATCCAGACTCTAGAATTGGTTACAAAATCGTTACCTGGATGAGCAAACTGTGAACTTTGCGTGAACAGCCGATCAGCAGGGACCGCGACGGACGTTTACGAAATTGTGCTGTGCAATGCTGGCGGGGGGGACGTTTCGCAGCTTTGGATGGTCGGGCGATCAGTGCCCGATCTGCAAATCCGTTCAGCCCTTCCACTTTCTTGGCGAGCCCCGCAAGAAGGAGGTCTGGCGCCAGTGTGGCACCTGCGGGGTGCCCATCCAGATCACCGAGGAATTGCGCGGCAAGCTCTACAACAACCGCCGCGACGCCGAGCGCAGCGTGCAGACGCTGGCTTCCATGGACAACCAGGTGCGCCTGCGCCCACCCGAGGAAAACCGCCTGGGCGCCATCCGCGACGCCTTCGAGCTGCTGGCCCCCCTGATGCGCATGCGAGGAAAGCCGCGCTGGGACGAGCGCACCCGCCGCAGCGCCTGGATCACCCTGGTGGGCAGCGCGCTGGTGCTGCTGCTAGCCTCTCAGATAGCCGCCACAACCGCCAGCAACCTGGTGGTGGCCGTGGTGATCCTTCTGCCCCTGGTGGGAGTGGGCGTTACGGTCTTCTTCTTTCTCAATGCTCCTCGCCGCTTTGCCAGCACTCACATCGCGGGGTGGCTGAGCCGGGCCCTGCGCTCACTCAAGCCAACCGCCCCCGAGCTCGACCAAGTGCTGCAGGAAGGCAAACAGAGCGGGGAGCCGATCTACCGGCTGGTAACTGTCAAGATGCTGGCGCGCAAGGCCAAAAGGTAAGCCCCCCTCACCGCGAAGTCTCCGCCATGGACTGTTGCCAAATTGCTCTCCTTCGACTCGGGAACCCACGTCTACCCGGGCTCCTTCCCAGCCCGCCAGGAGGCGTGTTGGGCCCTGCCCGCTTCATCCATCAAGCCGGAATGCGCGGCCCCAGCTCATTGCCGATTTGTTTCTGAGAACTTTCAGGGTGGCTTGGTAGCCTGGGCTTGACTCGGAAAATGTATTGCCATGCGCCGAGGGCGCGGGCAGAAGAGGGAGACCCCACAGCATGAAGGTGCAGCAGTTCCAGATCGGCGATCTCGCCCTTGATCCCAAGCGCGTCAATGCCCAGACCATCGAGACGCTGGGCAAGCGGGCCAAGGAGCTCTCCGACGTGGAGGGCTCGGGAGACACCGTCAAGCTGCTGCGCAAATGGTACAAGGAAGGCGAGATCAGCGAAGACGAGTACGCCGCCATCAAGAAGTTCGGCACCGCCGCCAACAAGGTCAAGGGCGAGCTGAACGACCAGTGGTGGGACGCTAAGAAAGGCTCGGGCGGCGAGGAGAAGATGGCCGAGCTCGACGCCAAAATGCTGCCCATCCGGGTCTTCCTGCACAACCAGTACGGCGTGACCGACGCCCTGCGCGAGGCCCAGGGCCGGGCCCTGGTGGCCAGCATCGCAGGCGCCTCCTTCGGCCCCATCGGCACCGTGGCTGCGTACGCTGCCTGGAACGACCTCAAGGGCGACGCTGCCAAAGCGGTCATCGACACGATGAAGGGTCTGGAGTCGGGGGACAGCCCCATGATCGTGCCGGGCAACAAAGTGCAGCAGGTACACCAGGAGAAGCTCTGGCCGGCGGTCATGAGCCTGCTCGAAGAGGGCCTGGAAGCCGCTAAGAAGGGCAAGCCGGTGGAGGTGGATGCGCAGTACTATGAGCTGACCTCGGCCGACGTGCTCGGCAAGATGCGCGAGATCGCCGAGGCCGGCGGCCCCCTGCGCGTCAACCTCGACCCCGCCCTTCGGCTCACCTACCCCGACGCCAAAGGCCAGTTCGACGTGGACGACGTGCCCCACAAGTTCCGATCCATCCTGCAACTCACCCAGCTGTGCCAGCAAGAGAAATTGAACGTGGGCGTATCCATGTTCCCAGCCTCCAAGCTGCTCGAAGACTCGGGCAACCTGATGCACCGCAAGATCCTGCGGGTGGGCGACAAGGTCCTCTTCTCGGGCATGAACGCCAACCTGGGCTCGGGCGAGAACGTGGATGCCGGCTACATCGTGGAGGGCCCAGCTGCCCGCCGGCTGACCGAGAACCTCAAGCGCGACTGTGAGAACTCGCTGGGCGTGAGCAGCCAGGAGATCTTCGGCGAGAACCACTACAAAGAGTGGGCCGAGGCCCCCATGGTCATGGGCACCCGCGGCCTGACGGCCATCCTCGACTGCCTGCAGGGCGTGGAGCCAGCCGGCAAGGAGATGGCTCCCGTCAAGAGCTGGCCGGAGCTGAACGAGCGCTGCGACAAAGCTGGCGTTGACCTGACCAAGTTCTTCGACATCCCCGAGGAAGAGTTCCTGACCCGCATGCAGGGCCTGCTCGAAGGCGAGAAGCTGCCCCTTTCGGCCCACGGCAAGGAGATGTGCGGCAAGCTCTTCGAGATGACGATGGACGCCATCAACAACGCCGGCAACCAGAAGCGCGCCGCCGATATCAAGCCACCCAAGGGCGACCCGAAAGGGGACACGGTGGTGGCCATCGCCGACCTGCCTGCCGAGCGCGAGGCGATGATGCTGCACGCCATCAGCCAGGCCGAGAAGTTCATCTACCTGCCGGGCTTCGTGGTGACGCGCGGCGTGGCCGCCGCCGTCGCCGCCCGCGCAGAAGAGCTGAAAGCACAGGGTAAGACGCTGGACGTCAAGATTATCGCCGATCCGGGCGTCTATCCCCGTGGCGACACCCCCAACTCGTGGGGCGTCAAGTTCCTCGAGGACAAGGGCATCGTGCCGCGCTGGGCTCTGCTTCAGCGCAGCGGCTGGCACGACCGCAAGATCCACGCCAAGCAGCTCATCACCGACAAGCACGAGATGTTCGGCAGCACCAACTTCTCCAAGAAGGGCATGCAGGACAACTGGGAGACCTCGGGCCTGGTCACCTTCGACGAGAAGGATCCCGACTCGATCCGCAACCGCGAGGAGTCGGTGCGCGGCTTCCTGCACCTGTGGGAGAACGAGACCTTCGAGCTCAACTCGATCGACCTGGCCAGCGCCTGGAAGAATCGCGTCAAGACCGAAGACAAGCCGGCCCAGGTCGAAGAAGCCCGCAACGGCGCCATCAAGAAGATCATCCAGCAGATCGAGCTGGTGGAGGAAGAGAGCGCCCGCTGGATGGAGCGCCAGGCAGCCGACCCCAAGGTCGCCAGCCGCATCGAGGAGCTGAAGGCCGAAGGCTACGCCGAGGGCTACGCCATCTGCGACGGTGTGCGCGACGTGCTGGGCGACGAGAAGTATTATGGCGAGCTGGCCAAGCTGCCCGAGCGCCAGAAGCTCGAGCAGATGAGGCCCCGCATCCGACCCTCGGCGGAAGAATGAAACGCCTGCTCATTGCCCTGGCGCTGCTGGTGGGCGCGGGCTGCTCGGACCTGGCAGTTCAGCCGGGCGCGGTGCAGGCCGCGCCCCCTTCGGTTGTCCAGTTGGGCGCGCTCATCAATCAGGACCCGCTCGGCGACCCGGATACCCAGGCCGCCATCCAGCTGGCTCTGGAAGACGTCAACGCCTGGTCGGACACCGATTTCTCGCTGCAGGTGGTGGGCACCGGCTCGGACCCCGCGCGGGCCGTGGCCGGACTGGAAGTGCTGCGCCAGGCTGGCGTTCGCCTCGTGGTGGGGCCGGAAACCTCCGACGAGCTTGCCTCCCTGATCGAGCCAGCCCGGGCGGCCGGGATCACGCTGATCAGTCACTGCTCCACGGCCGGCTCGCTGGCCGTGGCCGGCGATGACATCTTCCGGCTGGTGCCTACCGACGCCAGCCAGATGCGGGTGGTGGCCGAGCGGATGCAGGCGGCGGGGATCACCTCGGTGGCCATCATGTTTCGCGACGACATCTTTGGCCAGGACCTCTCGGCCAGCCTCAAGCGCGAGCTTTCGGCCCGGGGCATCGCCCTGGCCGGTGAAGTGAGCTATCCGCCCGAAGCGACCGATCTCGCGGCCGCGTTAGCCGCGCTCGAAGCCTCAGCAGGCCAGGCGGTGGAGCTGATCGCTTTCGGCACGGATGGAGAGCGGGTGCTCGAGCAGGCGGCCACCAGGCCCGCGCTGCGAGCGGTGCGCTGGTTCGGCTCGGACGGAACCGCCATCAGCCGGGAGATCGCTACCAACCCGGTGGCCGCCCAGATGGCGGTGGATACCAGCTTTGAGAACCCGGTCTTCGCTGCTCCTCAGAACAACAAGACCGAGCGCATCGTCGCCCGCATCCGAGCCCGCTCGGGGGTGGAGACGCCCCACATCTGCTCGTTGACGAGCTATGATGCGGTGTGGCTGGCCGCCCTGACGGCCCTCGCCCGCCCGGCCGGCCCCAACGGGCCGGGCTTGGTGATCGCGGCCGACAATTTCTTTGGCGCCTCCGGCTGGACCGAGCTCGACACGAATGGAGACCGCCTCTCCGGCGAGTACCAGATCTTCATGCTGGAGAATACCGGTTCTGGATTTGAATGGGTGGGACCGGTAAGAGTAACGATTTGAACGGGAGTATGAGATGGAAGTGAACTATGTGATCAAGCAGGTGGTAGGCTCGGCCGTGGTGATCGGGCTCTTCTTCCTGGTGTTGTGGTATTTCCGGAAGGCGCGGTGATCTCCGCCATCCAGCGCGCCTTCACCGCCCCTGTCGCCAGCGCTGGAAATTCAGCGACGACAGGAGCGGTCGAAAACCGCTTCTACGAGTGCTCGGTGCAGCAGCTGAAAGCTGCCCCCTACGGCGAGCAACGAGATGCGGTGGGAGCACGGATCTTGCAGGACCTGGCCCGCCAGCCGGGCCTGGCCGAGGTGGCCCGGGCGGGCCAGCGCTGGGGGCTTTCCCAGGACGACTACGCCCTCAAGCAGTTGCTGGAGATGGTTGCGAAAGGTGAGCGCGATTTGCGCAAGCTGGCCAGAAAATGCACCCCGCTGCTGGCTCCTTTCTCGGTCAAACGACAGCAGTTGGAGGAGTTTTCGGCAGACCCCGAGCTGGGCTGGCTGGGCCGACTCGGTGGTCAGCTGTGCGACGCCACCCGCGGCGAGAACCTTAAGGAAACCATCTGGTCGACCACGCTCTGGCAGGGGGCCGATTGCAGCCCTCTGCAGTTGATCTGGACGCTCAACGCGCACATGAAGTACACCAATGCCAGCGAGAAGAACGCCATGGCCGACCCGGTCTTTAAAGCCATGCGCGTTCACCCGGCCGACCGCTGGGTAGTGGAGGCGCTGGAGGAGTGGAAGCTGCCGCTGGATTGGAAGACGCTCGAGAAAGCGCTCGACTGCTGGAGCAAGGGTCCCGACGACCTGGCCCGCAAGGTGACCCCCGAGGGGGCCTTTGCCGTGCAGCAAAAGCAACTGGCCCGCCTGCCGGTCGCGCAGGCCGTGCACGCCGCCGTGACCACGCCCGAGAAGAGAAAATACGCCTGGTCGATGGCCCTCGGCGCCACCCGGGATGAATTCGTGAAGCGCTATGTGGGGTATCATTATTCCACCAGCAAGGCGGAGGACCAGGCCCTGTTTGAGGCGGTCCGTCCCGCCCTGCAGGCCACTTCCGCCGGGCAGTTGATGGAGCGCTGGGGCCTGACCAGCCTGCAAGCCATGAAACTGGCCGTGAGTCAGCCGCAGCCCGCGGATACCTGGCAGTTTGCGCTGGGAGCCACCTCGGCCGCCGACAGCATGGCCCAGGAGCGCCAGCTAGCCGAGCTGGACGCCCCGACCGGACGACTGGCCAGCCAGCTCTTTCCCGCCCTGAACGCCGACCAGCGCCACAAGGTCTGGCAGCAGGCGATTCGCCGCCGCGATTCGGACGAGGAACAGGCGCGCATCGTGCTGCTGGCCGCCCTGGGCGCGGCCGGGGTGAACGAGGCGCAATCGCTGCCCCTGGTGCGCGCTTTCTGGCAAGACTTCGAGTCCACCAGCGAGCAGGTCGCGCACGTGCAGGGGCTGCACCGCATCGCGCGAGGCGAAGGGCTTCAGTTCGTTCTGGAGCAGTTGCTCGCTCGCCCCATTATGAGCGACCGGCTGCGAGAGGACCTGAAAGCCCTGCCTGGTCAGGCGGCCAGCTGGGACCAGCTCAAGCCCCTGCTCGAGCGCATGAAGCAGGAAGCCAAAGAGGAAGACTTGATTCGCCACATGGCTCGCGAGCGTGATCCAGGCGCGGGAATCAAGGAAGAGGGCGACGCGGTGCGGGTGGGAGGAATTCGTTTGCCCAAGCGAGGGACTGGCGCGGTCTGACGCGAACGAAAGCGGCCATGCCCTGGGTAGTGTGCGTTCTGGAAGACGATGCCGATATGCGCGAGGTTCTCGCTGACGTTCTCGAGCAAGACGACCTCTATTCGGTGCATGCCACCCCCTCGCCAGGGCGGGCCCTGCAACTGGCCGAGAAGCTGCAATTCGACCTGGTCGTGGCCGACGTGCGCATGGCCGAGATGGACGGCATCGAGTGCCTGGCCGAGCTTCGCAAGAACCAGCCCCACCTGCGCAGTATCGTGATGACCGGCTACGCCTCCGAGGACGCCCCTGGAAGAGCCATCCGGGTGGAGGCGGAAGATTACCTCTACAAGCCGTTCCGGTTGGCCGAGTTTCTGACGACCGTCCGCCAGGTGCTGGAGACCAAGAAACAGCAGGCTATGTACGCCGGCCTCCTGTCGGCCTACTACCGCTCGCGCAAGCGGCCCACCCAGGCCGATTCTCCCGAGGCCTGGCGTGATCGGGTCTTTCGCGCTTTCTACGTGGGGGTGCGCTCGGGTTGGCTGGAATCCCAAGCCGCCCTGGAAGCCTGGGATCGACTCGAGCGTCTGGAGTCATCCGGCGATGACTTCACCGGGGCCAGCTCGGCCGGTTATCAAAAATTGCTCGATCTGGTACTGCAGCCCGAGAAGCTGCTGAGCAGCCCCTTCCGTCCCGATCGCGTGAACGAGCAAGAGTTTGAGACGTTCTTCAATCGGGTCAAGCAGGGCCAGATTCCCCCCGAGCTCCTCAAGCTCGGCCCCCTGCTGCGCAAGCTCGACAGCGTGTCGTTGCGAGAGTTCAACGATCTGAAGGGGCTTTACGATCAGACCTGGGGCTAACCCGGGCGAGTCTAGACTTTGATGACCAGCTCCGGCTTGCCCAGCGCCCGGGCCACGGCGTTGAAGACGGCAGCGTCGTCGTGGAAACCGCCCGGAGTAAAATCGGGCTCCTCATCGTCCATGTCGACGTAGTAGGTCACCGCCGCTAACACCCAGCTGCGCTGGGGATCGTCCTGCAACGGCAGCTCGAGCAGCCCGAGCAGGCCCTGCCCGATGCCCACCGCCACGTCCTCGTCGAATTCGGTGGTACGGGCCGTCTTGGCAATGCGCGAAAGGTGGACCTTGACGCCCAGACGCATCTCCTCCGGAGTTCGCCTGGCACCCTGCTTGAGAATGTCGAGGAATGGGGCCTTGTAGGCTTCGGGAAAATCGGCGGGAAGCTGCATGAGCAAGGCTGTTTGCTTTAGGCCTCAACTTTCCCTGTCGGGGAGTTTCCAGCTTTCCTGATAGCGCTCGTACTCGCTCTGAGGCATCTGGATCAGTACAGGCTTTGCATCCTTGCGCAGCCATTCAGCCAGGGCTCGCATGTAGGTGGGGGTAGTGGCGGTACACCCGGCCGTACCTGTATTGGGGCCCATCCAGATGTGCATGAAGATGCAAGAGCCGGCTCCCTTCACGGGCGGATTGGTATTGTGCTCGACCACGATGCCGATCCTGTAATCGGGAATCAGCATGCGCTCGGCGCTCTGCCAGTCCTTGACGATGCCCGGGCCGGGCTGCACGATCTGGTTGTAGTAGCGCGACTCGGGATCATCCACTCCGGCCGTGTCCGAGCGCATCTCCTGGTAGGGCAGCGTGCCGGGCTCGAACTTCTGGCGCGAGCCGAACATGCGCTTGAGCTCGAAGATGCCAGCGGGAGCGCAGCCATCGCCCTCGCGCTTGATGCGGCCGCGGTTGGCCTCGGGGGGATGGGCACCGAGCCCCCAGGCCATCCCCTTGTCGCCAACCACCACCGGCATGGGCGAGCCCACCTGGCGCCAGGCGCCTGACTCGGTGCGCTCCCAGCGGGTGAGAGTGGCATGCACCGATTCCCAGGTCGGACTGACCACGACCAGGGCCTGACGAGCTTTCTCCAGGCCGGGAACCTGCGCCAGGCCGGGCAGAGCAAGCCAGAGCAGGAGCAACAGAATGCGCATGGGCTGCCTGGTTCGAGGCTAGCGGACTCCCGCCCCTTCTGTCTGGATGCGCAGCAGGCGCTGGTAGGCCGGGCTCGACTCGCGCAGCTCGGCCATGCGCTCCTCGCCCAGTGCTTCCATGGTCGCGTAGCCACGAGGGAACCCGTTGCGGACCTGCTCTTCGATCCGGTAGCGCAACTGCGGGTTCTGCTTCACCTCGTCCTGCACCCGCGCGCCCACATCTTCCTCGTAGGCCTGGATGCCGCGCAGGAAACTGCGGGTGACCCGGTTGCGATAGCTGTCGCGCAGCAATTCGCCCTCGGCCCCCTGGCGGTCGCCGTACTTCTGCTCGGCCAGGGCGCGCGTGTCCAGGGGAAGCGACTCGCGATTCCACAGCCGGTCGAAGTCGCCGTTGACTTCCTCGAGCTTGGCGGCCGAATCGGGCCCGTCGTCGAAGAAAGTCAGGTCGGACATCTCCCAGTTGTCGCGCAGTCCCTTATGCGAAAAGTTGGTGCTGCCGGTGAGCATCATCTTGTCGGTCAGGATCATCTTGGCGTGCACCTTGCGGTCGTGGTCACCGTCGGTGCGGTCGAGCACCGCCCAACGCACCGGCACGCCCCGGTCTTCCAGCATCTTGAACGACTTCTCGTTGGGGGTGCCGCCGTACTGGTACATTCCCGGGTCGAGCACCACCTGCACCTCGAACGGCTTGCCCTCAGCCTGCATCCGGTCGCGCTTGTCGGCAAGCAGTCGCGCCATGTCGGCGTTGAGCACGAAGGCCGAGACCTTCACGAATTTGTCGGCCGAGTCGATGGAGTGCAGGATCAGCGCCTGGCGCTCGGCCGAGGTGTCGCCCACGGCCACGGTATCCGCCCCGGTGGCGGCCTCCGAGGGCGGACGCGAGGTCTGCAGCTTCTGCAGATTGGCCGGAGTGTTCATGCGACCCACAGCTTGCTCGAGCCCGTCGGCGAGCAGGGTGCGGCCTTTCTGGGTGAGGGTGACCCCGCCTCGGCCCTGGAGCAGGAAGGCGCGCTCGTCGGCCGGGCTGACCTTGCCATCCCCGTCGGCATCAGGGATCTCGGCCAGCTGGCCGGCGGTTATGCCCTGATAGCCGGCCGACTCGATGGCCCGGTCGACCCGCTCGGCCTGGGTCATGCCGCCACGGGGGGGCACTCCGGTCTGGGCCTCGAGCAGGTCGAGCAATCCGCGCCGCTGCACCTTGACGGGCAGCTCGGAGGTGCGCAGCTCCTCGAGCTGGGTGCCGAAGATCTCCTCCACGCCTCGACCGGCCGAGAGCTCGATGTCGCGCTGGAATCCCTGACTCAGTTTGGCGGCGGCCGGTCCCCGGATGGTGGTGGCAAAGTCCACGTTCTCGCTGGAGCTGGCGTTAGAGTTCATCCCACCGAAAACGGTGTCGTCCCCCACCCGCAGCAACTTGCGGTGCATGATCTCGGCCCGGGCGCCCAGCACCTCTTTGTTGGCGAAGAGCTGCACCGCCGCCTGGCCCTGTGAGCCCACCTCCAACCGGCGGGTTGCATTCAAGCGCGCCGTCAGGCTGGTGGCATCGAGCTCCTCGCCCTGCTTGGAGAGCGTGCCCGCGTCGAGCAGCACGCGAACATTGGCTCCACCACGCGAGGCCCGAGAGAGCTTCTCGAGCATCTCGGGGCTGGCCATCTCGTAGTACTGGGCCTCAACCTCGACCGGCTGGCCGTCGCGAACCGGATTCTTCACCGCCCCGTCGAGCAGCTCCATCTTCTTGTGCCAGATCTCCTCGCGGGTCAGGGCCTCTACCTGGTTGCCCTTCAGCTTGTAGGGCGAATCGGGCTGCTCCAGGCTGCGGGTGATGCGGGCCACCTCCTGCATCTCGCCCACCGGCACGTCGCTGTGCTGGAAATAGGTCTGCTCGATGGGGGTCAATTCCCCCCCGCCCCCCTTCTCCCAGCGCATCTGGCGGGCCATCGCCTGCAGGTGCTCGCGCGCATCCTGCGTTTGCACCAGCTGCTGGTGGACCTCGGCAGCCTCGGCCAGGGGGCCGTCCTTGAGCTCCTTGCGGCGCGCCTTCAGGTCGCGCAGGGTGAGGCCGTACTCCTTGTCGCGCTTGCGGGCCTCGGCCAGGCTGGGCAGGGCCTCTTCGGGGTCGGGCAGCTGCAGGGCCAGCTCGGGGCTCGGTGTCGGGGCGGCCGGCTGCTCGTTCTCCCAGGGGTATTGAGCGGCCGTTGTAGCCGTCGGGCTCGCTCCCGCCGTAAACGTATCCTGGGGCCCCTGAGCTTCCGTGGTAACGGGCGCGGTACGCACCGGGGCCGACGACTTCAGCGTCGGCAGGAGCGGAGCCAAGCGGGTATCGCCGAGTACGTCCACTGTCCTTCCCTATCACGCACCGGGGTCGGGGCGTCTACCCTCGCCTGAGCGACCGGGCGATCGGTCCGATCGCGCGCTCGACCAGCAGAATGATCACACCGCCCAGCAACAGCCCGAACACACCCGAGATGCTTGCGCCGGTCAGCCACCCAAGGAGGCCGCCAGCGGAATGGGCCAGATCGTGCATGAAATGCGCCAGCCAGGTCAGGCCGAGCTCCTCCAGCCCGTGAATCACGATACCCCCTCCTACCCAGAGCATCGCCGCCGTGCCCACCACCCCCAACAGCGCCAGGAAAGGCGGAATGACCGCGACGATCAGGCGACCGAGCGAGCCCACCGGCCCGGAGTGGGCGCGCGCCATGGCCGCGCCGGCGTCATCGGCTTTCACAATGACCGCCACCGCCCCATACACCAGAGCCGTGATGCCAATCGCCACCGCCGCCAGCACCACAGCCTGCATGGCGATGGAAGAGCTCGAGACGGTGGCCAGCGAGATGGCCATGATCTCGGCGGACAGGATGAAGTCGGTGCGAATGGCGCCGGCGACCCGGGCATCCTCCAGTGCCTGCGGATCGGTAGGCGCTGCGCCAGTCTTCTCCTCGTGGTGGTGGGCGGCATGAGGGCTGAGGATCTCCCAGACTTTCTCGGCGCCTTCGTAGCAAAGAAAAGCGCCACCCAGCACCAGGAGAGGCGTGATGAGCCGGGGCGCGAAGGCGCTGAGCGCGAGAGCGGCCGGCAGCAACAACAGCAACTTGTTGCGCAGCGAGCCTGCAGCGATGCGCTTGATGATGGGAATCTCGCGCGCGGCTGCAAAGCCGACCACGTAACGCGGCGTGACGGCGGCATCATCGATGACCACGCCAGCGGCCTTGGCGCTGGCCTTGGCGGCATTGGCTGCGACATCGTCGAGCGAAGCCGCAGCAACCTTGGCGATGGCAGCGATGTCGTCGAGCAGGGCCAGAAGACCGGTTGCCAAGGCTTACCGTGCTCTCCGCATGGAAGCTGTCGCAGGCTGACCCGCTCGGGCGGGCAAGACCTCAGGGGTATCGTCCACCAGCACCTCATATGACGCTCGGGGTCCGGAACCTCTACCTGGAGCCGATCAAAAACTGTTTACATGCCGGCAACCCGACTGTTACAAAGCTCCCCTTAACCCTCCCCCCTTTCTCCGTGAAAACACGATCAAAGCCCTCAGGGAAGGACCGTGCCATGACCAACGCAGTGGGAGCGCCTCAGGCCCAGAACTTTGTCGCCATCAACCCCGAGCAGCAGCTCAGGGTGCAGCAGGCCACCGTGCAGGCCAATGGGCCCACCCAGGGCGACCCCTGGTCAGGAGTGCAGGGCCGCCGGGCCGCCGACGAGCGCCACGAGGCCTACCGCGGCATCGTGGGCAACCAGGCCAACGGCCAGACCGCACCCACCAACGCTCCCGCCAGCAAGGGCGCGCTGATGGATAAGCCCATCGGCCAGATGACCGACGAAGAGCTCAAGCAGGTCTTCGGCAGTGACGCCGACCGCATGAAGGCGCTGGGCGCCAGGCAGCCCAACCTGACGGCCGGCATGCTCCAGCCGCTGCGCAAGGACCCGCAGGGCCTGGATAGCGTGGTGACGATGCTCACCGAGCGCCCCGACCTCAAGTTCGAGGACCTGGTCACCAAAGACCAGAAGGGCAACATGAACATCAACGGCACCATCCGCGACGAGCGCTCGCGCGAGCTGATGCTGCAGCGCACCGACATCAAGCCGGCCGCCCTCTCCAGCATGGCCGGCAGTTTCGCCCAGACCCTCAAGCAGCCGGCCCTGGTCAAGGAGGCCTACAATACCTCGCTCGACCTGCTGAAGACCCGCACCGACGTCTCCCCGCAGGACCTGGGAGCCCTGATGGGCCGGATGTCCAAGGGCGTCAACCAGAACTCGGCCGGTGGCGGTCAGGAGGGCGGCGGAATGAACGCCGCGGCCACGCTGGACATGTTCAAGACGGGCGCCCGGCTGATGACCACCCGCCAGGACATCGGCGTGCAAGACGTGGGCCGGATGTCAGACGCGGTGGCCCAGCTCGGCGGCAAGAAGGACGACCAGTCGGGCATGAAGATCGCCAACGCCTTCTCGCAGGGCGCCGACTTCTTGATCAGCCGCCCGGGCTCGAGCGTCAACGACGTGGTCAACCTGGCCGGCACCATCAAGCAGCGCGTCCCCGGCCAGGAGGGAGCCGACGCCGACAACCGCTTCGCCCTCTTCGGCCAGAGCATGCAGCTGATGAAGGACATGCCCCAGATGACCCCGGACGGGGTGGCCGCCTTGATCGAGAAGTCGAGCGAAGGCCCGCCGCCTCGCCAGGGTCAGGATCTGGTCAACGCCTTCAACACCCAGTCCACCAACCTGCTCAACGGGCGGGCCAACGTGGGGCTGGCCACCGACCGACTGCACCGCCCCGACGCCCAGGGCCAGCGCCGTCAGGACGGCGAGATTCTGATGGACAAGAGCGGCCGCGAGAAGGGGGCCACCGGCCCCGCGCTGACGGTCCAGCAGGCCGGCACCGTCAACCAGCCGGTCGCCAACGTGCCTGGGCGTAACGGCAACCAGTGGGCCGACAATGGCGTGGTCGACCGGCGTTTTGCGGCGGTGCAGCAGCCACCGACGCAGACCTCGTTCAACGCCCTGGCTTAGGCCGCATTCTCGAGCTCAGAAGTGCACTGCGGGCAGCGCGTTGCCTTCTTGGAGATAGTTGAAACACAAAAGGGACAGTCGCGGGTATCCGGCGGCGGAGGCTCGACCGGCTTCTGACGGCGCATCCGCTCGATCGACTTCACCATGAAGAATACGGCCAGGGCCACGATCAGGAACTGAATCAGCGCGTTGATGAAGACCCCGTAGTTGATGGTGGCCGCGCCGGCCTTCTGGGCCTCGGCCAGAGTGGAATAGCTGGTTGAGCCCAGAGTGATGAAGAGGTTGGTAAAGTCTACTCCCCCCAGCACCAGCCCGATCGGGGGCATCAGGACGTCCTTGACGAGCGAGTCGACGATCCTGCCGAAAGCCGCCCCGATGATCACACCCACAGCCATGTCCACCACGTTCCCGCGGTTCAGAAAATCCCGAAATTCTTTCCACATGGGACGGCCGATTCGGCGATGGGGAGTCAGTGCCCTCCGATCAATGCAAGAATAATCTCGAGCGCGATCAGAATGATGATGGTCAACTCGAGCACCGTGAAACGGCGGGTGTTGGCCAGGTCGACCAGCACTTCGGCCGACTCGTGAATCAGCCTCAGCTTGTATTCCAGCGTGCGAAAGCGCGACTGCAGCTCGAAGTTGGCCCGCAGCTCGTTGAAGAGCAGGTCCAGCCCGGGGTCTTCCCAGACGATGTCGGGCGAGTCGAGAATTGAGAGGCGGCTCACGATGTCTCGCCGGGTCGAAAGGCCCACGCCAATGTAGCGCAACATCTCGCCGCTCTTTAAACGGCGCCAGCTACCGCTGGCCATCGAGTCGGCCACCACCGAGGCCTGGTCGAGCAGCTTCTCGACCGACTTCTCGAAGTGCTCCAGCGTGGTGGACTGGGCCAGCACCAGGGCTGCCAGCTTCAGCTTGGCGGGAGTGATCTGCTGCAAGACCATGCGGTCGAAGGCGACCCGCTCCTTGCCGTCCGGCTGTAGCTCCACCAGGAAGTCGTCGGTCGCCTGATCGCAGGGCCCTTCGGCCAGGGGAAGGAGCTCCTTCACGAAAATCGGGATCTGGGCCGCGTCCACGTCCACAAACACGGCCGAGCCAAAACTAAACAGGTAGACCCGACCCTGGCCCAGGCTCAGGCACAGGTCCGACTTGCCCGCCTCCAGCACGCGATCGACGAAAGATCGCGAGCACTTCTCGATGGGCAGCGTGCGCGCGAGGTGCACCGACTCCATGCGCAGCTGGCGGCCCGAAGCGGCGGGGTGGCTCGACAGGACATCCATGCCCCCCATGGTAGCCTGTCGCAGGCCAATCGCGCAAGCGAAGAGCGAAGACGCTCCTTCGTCACATTCCGTTAACATCGTGGAGCAACACGTTCAACACATAGCCGCCAGGACCACTTAAGCTGGACGGTCATGACGATATTCGCAGCTACGTCCCCTCTTCGGCTTCTGAGACCAGCCAGATCGAGCGGAAGGCTTTGTTGTTGGGACTACAGGGCAAGGAAGCCGGTCTGGCAGAGAACGGCCGGTTCCGTGAAGCCCTGGCGTTGCGCCAGGTGCACGAGAAACTGAGCCAGCTTCCAGGAGACACCCTCGAAGAGATGTTCGACGCCCTCATCCTGAGCAAGGACCGGGCCATCGTTGAGCTGGTGCAGGGCCCGTGCAGCGAGGAGATCGCCGAGACGATCGAGGCCCTGACCCAGGTGGGCAAGCTGGTGAATCCAGTGTCAGTCAACCCGGTTCGCGAGGACGCCGACAGCCTGGTGATCGGCGGCGTCGTTCTCAAGCGGAAAGGGGTCTCGGCCTGCGATTGTAGAAGGCACCTCGCCTTATGCAACAGTTGATCTCTCAAGCCTTTCAAGACCGCGAGCGACTCAAGGACAGCGACACGCGCCAGGCAGTGCTCGACACCATGGAGGCCCTCGACCAGGGCCGCCTGCGCGTGGCCGAGCCCCACGAAGGGGGCTGGAAGGTCAACGCCTGGGTCAAGGAAGCCATCCTGCTCTACTTTGCGGTGGCCGAGATGCGCGTCATGGAGGTCGGCCCGTTCGAGTTCTATGACAAGATCCCGCTCAAATCGAACTGGGCCGCCGCCGGCGTGCGCGTGGTGCCCCCCGGCACCGCCCGCTACGGCTCCTTTCTCGAGCCCGGCTGCATCCTGATGCCCGGTTACGTCAACCTGGGCGCCAGGGTGGGGGCCGGCTCGATGGTGGACACCTGGGCCACCGTGGGCAGCTGCGCCCAGATCGGCGCCGGGGTGCACCTTTCCGGCGGGGTGGGCATCGGGGGCGTGCTCGAGCCCCCCTCGGCCTCCCCCGTCATCGTCGAGGACGGCGCCTTCATCGGCTCGCGCTCCATCGTGGTGGAGGGCGTGGTGGTGGGCCGCGAGGCGGTGCTGGGGGCCAACGTGGTATTGACCGCCTCCACCCCTATCGTGGACGTGACCGGCCCCGAGCCGGTCATCACCAAAGGGGGAGTGCCCGAGCGGGCGGTGCTGATCCCCGGCTCCTTGCCCAAGCAGTTTCCAGCCGGCACCTTCGGCGTCACCTGCGCCCTTTTGATCGGCTATCGCAAGGAGTCCACCGACCGCAAGACCAGCCTGAACTCCGCCCTGCGCGATTTCGGCGTGGATGTCTGAGCTGGCCCGGCGCACGCTGGAGCTGGTCTCGATTTCTAGCGTGACCCGCGAAGAAGGCGAGCTGTCTCGCTACGTGCAGGAATGGGCGGGAGTGGAGCCCGTGTGGCGCTACAACTTGATCCTGCAGGGGGAGTCGCGCGGCCGCCCCCGGGTGGGACTGTTCGGCCATCTGGACACGGTGCTACCCTCCTCCGACCAACCCCTGGGCATCCAGGAGGGGCGCGTCTACGGCTGCGGAGCCAGCGACATGAAAGCCGGCCTGGCCTTCATGATGCAGGCCTGGGAGCGGCGCGCCGAGTGGTCTTGCGACCTGGTGGCGGTGTTCTACGACCGCGAGGAGGGTCCGAGCGAGGAGAACGGGTTGGAGCTCATCCTGGACCGCGTGCCCCCCCTGGACCTGGCGGTGGTGCTCGAGCCCACCTCCAACCAGGTGCAGAAAGGATGCGTGGGATCGCTGCACGCCCGGGTCAGCGTGGCCGGGAAAAGAGCCCATTCGGCCCGTCCCTGGCAGGGCGAGAACGCCCTCTACAATGCCCTGCCGCTGCTGGAGAAGCTCCGCTCGGTGGGGGCGCGCGAGGTGGAAGTGGGGGGGCTGATCTTCCGCGAGGTGGTCACGCCCACCACCGCCGCCACTGTCAACTCGCGCAACGTGGTGCCCGACCACTTCGAGCTGAACGTGAACTATCGCTTTGCTCCTGGCAAGACGGCTGCATTGGCCGAGGAAGAGCTGCGCGCGCTGGTGGGCGATCTGGGCCGGGTGGAAGTGCTGGACGTCGCTCCCTCGGGCCAGGTGGCCTCGCACCCGCTGCTGGAGAGCTGGATCTCCGCCTGTGGCCTGCAGGTCGAGCCCAAGCAGGCCTGGACCGACGTGGCCCGCCTGACCGAGCAGGGCATCCCGGCCGTGAACTTCGGGCCAGGCGACCCGGCCCAGGCCCACCAGGCCCGCGAGCACGTGACCGTAGCCGCCCTGGAGCAGGGGTGGCCATTGTTGGAAAGGCTGCTGCGGTCATGAACCCGCGCCTGACCACCCTGGAGCCCTCCCTGATCCGTGAGCTGAACGCGCGCAAGCGTCCGGGAGATCTCGACCTGGGACTGGGTGAGCCGGTGCTCCCCCCCGACCAGCGCGCCCTGGATGCGGGCCTGCGCTGGCTGGCCGAGAACGGCTGTCGCTATTCCCCCAACCTGGGCTTCCCCGAGGTGCGCGCCGCCGTGGGAGCTTACCTGGGCCGACCGGCCGAGGAGATCTGCCTGACCAACGGCTCGCAGCAGGCCCTGCACCTGGCGATGGTGACCGCCCTCGACCCTGAGAAAGACGAGGTGCTGGTGATCGAGCCAGGCTACCCGGCCTATGCCAAGATCGCCCAGATGCTAGGGCTTGCGGTGCGCACGGTGGGGCTGGACCCCAAGCGCCGCTTCGCTCCCCAGGCGGATTGCGTGCTGGCCGCGCTGCGCCCCGAGACGCGGCTGGTTGTGCTGGCCAGCCCCAACAATCCCAGCGCCCGCATCTGGCCCGCCAGGGAACTGGAGCAACTGTGCGCAGAGTTGGGTGAGCGATGGCTGGTGTTCGACGAGGTCTACCGCGAGCTTTATTACACCCCCGAGCCCCCGCCCCGACCGAGCCACCCCCGCGCGCTGCTGGTGGGCGGTCTGTCCAAGTGCGCCTCGCTGACGGGGCTGCGGATGGGCTGGCTGGGTGCTCCGCCGGAGCTGATGCCGCTGGTGCTGCGCGCCCACCAGCTCATCACCACCGCCGCCAGCACCTTCGCCCAGCAGGTGGCCCTGGAGCTTCTGACCAACGGGCGCCTGGGCGATCAGCGTCCGCTCTACCGCGACCGGTTGGGCTCATTGCTGGAGGCTCTGCGGGCCAGCGAGCTGGAGTTCGTGGAGCCGGAAGGGGCCTTCTACTGCCTGGTGCGGGTGGGTGGCTCTTCGCTTGCGGCCGCCCTGGAGTTGCTGGAGGAAAAGCGCGTCGTCACCGTTCCAGGGGTAGCTTTCGGAGCCGAAGGCTGGTTGCGGTTGTCCTGGGCCGGCCCGCCGGAGGAGGTACGCGAAGGGGTGGTGCGATTGGCAGAGTGGGCCCGACTCAAATTGTCCAGGGGCTAACCAAACGGTCGAGGAGGGGAATCGCTTCAGGGCTGCACGCCGATAATGGAGAACTTGGAAGAATTCGGATCGTTGCGCTGCACCCAGAGATAGCCGTCGTCGTCGGCGCTCAGGTTGCGCAGATCCGTGGAGAAGGTCGGGGGATTCTGGTCCTGATAGGAGAGGGCTGGGACTGGCGGCAGAGCGCTCCAGGAGCCCGTGGTCGAGCCTGAGGCGGCGACATCGAATTTATAGATGACCGAGGCTTCTCCCGTCTGATTGGAGGCCACGAACACATCACCCGATTGGTCGACCGCCAGGCCCCCGGTGAAGTTCAGGGGCCCGCCGCCTGCGAGTGCGGCTCCGGTAATGGGGTCGTAGTGGGCGGGCGTCGGAGTCGGCAGGGCCGACCAGCGCGAGGTTGTGAGGTCGCAGATCTGGACGCCTTCCAGGCTCCCATCGAACGCGGTGACGTAGGCGAAATCCTCGCCGGAGGGATGAGCGGCCACGTTGGTGAGCGTGGTTCCCGTAGGAGCAGGCACCTGAGTCCAGTTCAAGCTGGTGCCCAGCGGCAGGACCATCAGCGTGTTGTCGGACCCTCGGCCGACCAGTCGGATGTCCCCTCCCACCGAGAGTGAAGTCAGAGAGACCCCGGCCGGTGTGTCGGGCATCTGCCGCCAGCCCTGGCCCGTGCGGTAGCGCCAGAGGATGTTATTGGTAGGTCCCTGCGTGAGGGCGAAGACATCCAGGTTGGGTGCCCCGGCCGTAGCAATGATCTTGTTCTGCCCCGGGATCGGGGGCAGCGGATGCCAGCCGCTGGTGCTCTTCGAGGTCCAGGCGATCAGGTCCGGGCCTCCCGAGAGAGCGGGAGTGATCGAGAGAACCTGTGTGTCACTTTCGTCGAGCCGGAGCAGAGGAACGTCCAGGTGGGCCGATTGCGCGCCGATCCTGGCCTCGCTGCGCAGCATCATTTGACCATTGGTAACTTCCGCCCAGCATTCCGCGCCCGGGGTGGTGGTGGCGTCGGCGTTGGACCGGCCGTTGTGGGCGGTCAACCAGGCCGGATTGGTGTTGACCTGGGCCAGGCTGCGGTTGATGGCGGTCTTGGCCAGATAATAGCACTCCGATTTTCGGTAGCTGAACTTCACCGCCCCCGACTGAAAGTTGGCCCGGGCTGTGGCGGCTATCGCCCACAGCATCATGATCATCGCCACCACGAGCGCGATGAACAGGACCATACCGGTTCGTCGTCTTCTGACCATGAGCTGCTCCTATTCGTTGTTCGTCAGGTAGATCTCAAAGTGAAACTTCTGCAGGCTATCTCGGGTGACTTTGAACTGGTCTTTCTGGCCCAGTTCCCCCGACAGAGTCAAGGTCCGCAGGCCCGGCGACCAGTTGAACACGATCTGACCGTTGGGGCCTACCGGCGCCAGGGGAGACGTGGTCCCCTGGAAGCTCTTCCAGAGCACTCCCCTGTTGACGTACATCGTTGCTACGTCCGGGTCGGCCGGATCCCCGGGCAGCCAGTCGGCCAGGCCCCTCGGGGTGAGCTGAGGCCCGGCGTTTGTCCGGCGGAGGATCCAGTACTGCAATCGGCCGCTCGGGTCCACACCGACGACCCGACCCGAGCGCATCTCCAGGCGCACCTTCTCGAACACCAGCAGGACCTCCGAAGTGGCGTCGGTGCGGCTCGAGATCTTTTCGGAAGCTCGCTGGTTCTGCAGCATGAGGACCAGCACCACGGTGGTCATGCCCATAAATATCGCCGCGGTCACCATGACCTCGAGCAGGGTCAGGCCCTCAGTAGTTGTAGAAGGTACTCGCGAGCGCATAGTCCCGGGGTACACCTTTCTCTTGCCAGAACACGCGGATTCGGATGGCCCTCAGTGTTCGGCCCGTATCCTCGTAGCCCAGATCCTCCACCACATAGTCAAAGGTGGGAAACTGGGTTGATGTCATGCGCGGAGTATTGATGTCGAACGGGGGAGCGTGGAAGTTGATCTTGAGCAGCGACTCGGCCAGGGCCATCTGGCTGCAGGCCAGTTGATTGGCGATCTGGCGGTTCTGATTCCCCTGCGTGGCCGTCAGTGTATAGGCATTGACGCTGATAACCGCAAAAAGCGCGAGGGTAAGAACCACCATCGCCACCATGGTTTCGGTAAGGGTGAAGCCCTCAGAACTCGCCGACCGGCACATACCGCACCGTTCCTACTGGAAGGCCTGGCCCTATCCCCATGCCGATCTGCCCGGTAGTGAACGTCGGTTGCTCGATGAATTTCAGGGCCGTCTGTCGGTAGCTGAAATCAGGCCGGTCCTCGACGACCGCGTAGCCCGTCAGGGGGGCCGGAGCCGTCGCGTTCGGGACAATCGGACCAACAACAGGACCTGCGCCAGGACCTACAACCGGAGCGACAACCAGAGGAGCTACAACCGAAGGAGTCACCTTAGCTGTAAGCGAGGCCGTCTTCATCAGGGCACGGACCGGCGCGCTCTTAGCCGGGACCGACTGGACATTGGATGGAGCGCTGGCAACCCCGCTCATCGCGCTCATCTTCAGGCTCTTTCCGCTCAGTGTCGGCGCGGCACCCGAGCCGTTCGAGCCCAGGGCGATAAGCACGAATGCCCACAGCGCCACAGAAACACGCCTCATAGCGACCCACCGCCCTTTCACCATTGATGTTACCATCTTCGGCGACGACTTTCAAGATTTTGTAAAAAATTTGTAACAGATGTTTCTAAACCATGAACATCCTCCAGGCACCTACGGCTGGATCAGGTTGTAGATCGGGAGAAAGGCCGCGACCATGGTCGTCCCGATCACCACGCCCATGCAACCCATGAGGATTGGCTCCAGCACGGCGGTGACCATCCCGACCTTGTCGTTGAGGTTGCTCTCTATCAGGTCGGCCACCCGGTAGAGACTGCGATGGGTATCGCCCAGCTCGTCGGAAACGGCCAGCATCCCCGACAGGAAGGCCGGAAACACCGCTTGGCGCGAGAAGCTCTCACCCAGGAGCGCGCCAACTCGAACCTCGCGACATATCTGGTCGTAGGCCTCCTTGACCAGGATACTCTCCTGGCCCACCAGGTAAGCATAGTTGAGCGCTTTGAGCAGAGGGATCCCGCACTCGATCATCAGGGCCAGCTGCCGGATGCTGATCAGGACCCTGGTCTGGGCATGGAACTCTCCCATGGGGGTGTATTCCTCGTAGAACCGGCGGATGTGCGGGCCGGCGACGGGATGACGGCTGGCGGCTAACAGTCCCAACGCGGGAATAGCCGCCAGGCACAGGAGGAGCAGCATCTTGGGGCTGGTCAAGAAGAGCAAAGCGCGGGTGAGGGCCGGGGGCTCGACACCGGCGTCGGCAGTCACCTTGACGATCATGGGAAACACGAAGAAAAGAATCACGAAAACCATGGCCGCGCACGAGATGAGCAGGAAGGTGGGATAGACCAGGGCGCTCTTGAGCGCCCGCATGGTGCGGTTCTGCCGCTCCAAGGTGGCCGCCAGCCGGCGCAGGCAAGAGTCAATCGTTCCAGTGGCCTCGCCGACCTCCACCACCCGGTAGTATTCGGACGGAAAGCTGTCCGGCAGGCGCGCCAGGGATTTGGAGAAGGAGTGCCCGACCTGGAGTGACTTGCTCAGGGCTCGGCAGGTATCCCCCACCACACTCTCGTCCCCTCGGCCCAGCGCATCCACCGCCGAGCCAAGCGTCATCCCGCAGCGGAGCAACGTCTCCAGGCGGACCGTCAGCCCCAGGAGTTGCTCCGAGTTGAGACCTTTCTGGCGGAACCACCTGCCATGCCACTCCACAACGGAGTATTTCCATCTGGCAGGCAAGTTTTCATTCCCGGGCCCGCAACTCGCGACCGCGCGTGCAGCTCAAGCAGCCGGCGCATCAGCGGTAAGCGGGCAGGAGCCCTCAGGGGATCTTCAGCTCCATCCGGTCGAGATCGCCTGGGCCCAGGATCGGGCTGTAGAACAGGCTGGTCGGATCTTTGCTGCGTTGCCTCCCGAGCAACAACTCGGCGGCGTAGCGGGCCAACATCTTGTCCCGGCGCGAGTCGGTATCAAGTCGCGCCAGCGAGAGCACCGCACCCTTCTTTCCTCGAACTCCGTAACAATAGCGCCAGTCAGGCTGGCTCGGAGTGTAGCAGTCCTGGCCGACCACCAACAAAGTGGCCTGTTCGGCCTGCTTGTCCACGAAGTCGAGCATCTGGTCAGCGTCGAGCTGGCCGCGCTCGGCGTTGAGCCAGGAAGGGGCGAAACTGGCGCTGTACATCGTGCGCACTTCGACTCCGGTGTGTCGCTCCAGACTCTCGGCGCAATCCAGCAGAGGCCGGTCCTCTTTGCGCACGACCAGCAACACCAGAGACTTGCCTTCCAGGCCGAGCTTCCCTGGTTTCTCAGGCGGCTGTGTGACTGGCTTCATCCACCACGCACCCAGGGCGACTACGACAAGGACCAGGATCAGCTCGCCCAGACGCTTGATGCTCATGGAGCTTATGATAGGAGAATCTGGACCGCCTGTCACGACCTGTGTGCTGTGATATCAAAGTCCCCTCAGCCCTCCCAGAAGTTCAGCACCTCGAGGAAGAATTTCTCGGCCCGAAGCGACGGAGCACCTATGCCAACTCAGCGACGACACGAGCGGTCGATCATTCTCTGCATGCTGCTCCTCCTGGCCACCCTTTCTGCCGCTCAGCCTGGCTATAGCCTGGACGGGCTGCACCCGGGCATGGAGGCCGGCCAGGTAACCTGGCTCGAGCCCTCGGCAAAGGATGGGCAACACACCCACCAGGGCACCACCGTGGAGCTTCTCGCCGGGCGGGTGGTGGGGGTCTGGGGCCAGAGCCTCCAGAGCGAGCAGAAGAGCGTGGTCAAGCTCGGCGATCCCGACCCTCAATCGGTCCTGGGCAAGCCCGATCGGAAGCTCTACGGGTGCGGCCCCGACGGGGGCCAGCAAGTGCTCTTCTATGACCGGCACGGTCTGCTGGTGACCGTCGAGAACGGCAACAAGGTGGTCGGTCTCTGCCTGCAGAGCTCTCGCTGAGCATGCTACAATAGCCAGCATGGAGATCACCACCGGCACCGCCCAGAGCTACCACATCTACCACCCCCGATCGGCTGCCCAGGCCGGCGCCACTCCCCTCACACCGGGCCTCTGGCAGACCCAGCTGCAAAAGCTGGTGGGCATCTTGCAGGGCGGCCCCGAGCCCAGCCCCACCCCGCCCGTGGCCAAAGTGGAAGGGCGCGACGGCAAGGTGCTGGGCGAGAAGAACTTTCTCAAGGCTGATCAGTATCCCGGCCTGCACAGCAAGAGGCTGCAAGACAGGCGTACCAGCAATCCTCAACCGCTCATCGAGGGGGCTCCCAACTACCGAGAGCTAGGCGAGGGCATCCACGGCACCGCTCAGCCCACCGTGGACGGCATGCGGCGGGTGCTCGAGCAGGCCGGAGCTGGCCCCGATGGCGACAAGAAGGCGATCTGGACCAACATGCGCGAGGAGCCGGTGGTCTATGTCAACGGCCAGCCCTTCAACCTTCGCCACGTGAAGGCGCCCTTCTACAACCAGGCCTCGCCGGGCCGCTCGGCTGGCGAGGTGGAGCAGATGGAGCGCGACCTCAAGCAGGACGTGCTGAACGAGGCCCGCCGCAACGGCGGCATGATCACCCTGCACGACGAGGAGGCCGGGCCGCCGCCCCGGGTGGTCGAGAGGCAGGTCAAGATCGAGAGCGTGCAGACCGTTTCGGAGGTCTACGACCAGCTCAAGGCCGAGGGTTACAAAGTGGACTACCAACGCATCCCGGTCACCGACATGAAAAAGCCCGAGGATCAGGACATCGACGAGTTGGTGGGGGCGCTCAAGAAGGCCGACCCCGAAGCGGCGCTGATCTTCAACTGCCACGCCGGGCAGGGGCGCACCACCACGGCCATGGTGCTGGCCAGCCTGATGAAGCGGGCCTCCTCGGGCGAAGAGGGGGATCTCCTCAAAGACGCAGCGATGCGGGCCGACATCAAGGAGCAGGGCAAGCACGACCCGAGGAACTACCGCGAGATCCTGGGCAGCTTCAAGGACGCCCGCAAGCTGGTGCAGGACCAGGGCAGCGTGGACAAAGTGGTAGAGAAGTACGGCGACGTGCACGACCTCAAGAAGGCGGTCGGAAAAGCCCGCCAGGAGGCGCGCGAGGCCGACACGCCCGAGGAGAAACGGGCGGCGCGCGAGCGCGTCTCGGACTATCTCGAGCGCTACCACACCCTGGTCTCGTTCGAGGCCTACGCGCGCGAGCACGGGCCCGACTTCAAGCTCTCCTACTCGGAGTGGAAGGGCCGCAACCCTGAGCTGGATGAGGGCCTCAAGCGCGTCCAGCTGGCCATGGCCGGCCGCGGCCAGGAGTCTCAGGCCGCTTGAGCGAGAGCGAGCTCGACCTGCGCCTGGAGTGGCGCGAGGAGGATGCTCCCGTCTCCGAGCGCGAGGACCGCTTTCAGGGCGAGTTGGGCGAGGATGAAAGCGCGGTTACCACGCTCAACCCCACGGTGGAGGGACCCGAGCCTCCGCGCCCCGAGGAGTTCGAGTATTCCGAGCACCGGGCCCGCGCCCTGGAACGAGCGCTGGGGCGGCTGCAGGGTATCACTCGCCCGCCCTTTGTGGCTTACCTGATCCAACTGAAAGAGGAGCTCCCCCGGCTCACTCCGGCCGAGCGCCAGGCCCGCCTCGACGGCGCCGAGGCCTGGCTCGCGAGCCAGCTGGCGTTCTGGCAGGTGGGGCCGGTCGAGCACGACTCGCCCGAGCAAGTGGAGGCTTTCACCAATGGCCTGTCGGCCGGCGGTGACGCGCTGGGGCTGGGCCTGGAGGTGGTGGAGCTGCTCCGCGCCGGAGATCTGGCCCTGGTGGACGTGCTGCTCGAGCAGATCGAGAGCTTGCTGACCCGGGCCCGGGAGGCGCTGGAGGGCGGCGTCTTGACCGGTACCGAAACAGTGCCTACAATGTAGGCATGGCTATCCTCAATGTGCGCAACCTCCCTGACGACGTGCACCGATTGCTGCGACTTCGGGCCGCCCGAGCCGGAAGAAGCACCGAAGCCGAAGCTCGAGCGATCCTCACCGAGGTCTGCCGCGCTGAATCCGGGAGCGTGGCCCCCAAAGAGCTCCAGGAGCTGGTGGACCAGATGTTTCCCGAAGGCAAGCCTTCCGGTCAGGTCGATCTACTTCTCGCTCAGAGGCGTGCTGAAGCGATCGCCGAGCAGAGTTGATCGCGCTGGACGCCTCGGCTCTGCTGGCCTTTCTCCTTCGTGAGGAAGGACACGAGCAAGTTCTTCCTTACCTGGCGGATTGCTGCTGCTCGTCGATGAACCAGGCGGAAGTGCTCTCGCGCTTCGCGCTGCTTGGAAGAGACGTTGCAGCCCTGCGCACCGCGCTCGAGAGGTCCAGCATCGAGTTCGTGCCCTTCGGGTCGGAAGATGCGAGCGAGTGCGCTCTGCTCCTTTCGGCCACGCGAGCAGCCGGGCTCTCGCTGGCTGACCGGGCATGTTTGGCCCTGGCCAAGCGGCGACACCTCCCGGCGCTGACTGCCGACCGAGCCTGGGCAGGACTGAACCTGAGCATCCCGATCAGACTGATCCGCTGACGCGGGAGCAAGTCAGACTCAGCTCGGGTTGGGCACCTCGTCCGGCTTCTCCTCGGGCTTCGGCTCGGGAGCCGGAGCCGGGGCGGGGGCCTCCTCGGCCTTCTTCTCCTCCCGGGGGGGCGCCTCGGAGGCCTGGCGCATGGCCTCCTGCAGGGCTTTGAGAACGTCCTGGTTGGCCGCCACCGGCTTGCCGCGGTCGAGAGCCATCAAGATGGCCTCGTGCGGGTCCACCATCCCGGCGCCCTGGTGGTTCTTGGGCACCCGGCCCGGCAGGGGATCGGCGCTGCTCTTGAGGATGTCCTTCACCTCGTCGGGGGTCAGGTCAGGGTTGGCCTCCAGCATTTCGGCCACCACGCCGGCCACGATGGGCGTGGCCATCGAGGTGCCGGGCATGCCCACGTAGGCTTTGTCGGGCGAGAGAGGCATGCGGGACGTCACCCGCAGCAGGCGGTTGAACTCGTTCTTGGCGGTCGCGCCGCCCTCGCGAATCTTGCCCATGGTCTCGGGGCCGATGCCCATCAGGGCGAACTGCGAGTCGGGCACCCGGGCGAGCTCCTCGGCCGGCAGGCTGGAGAGCCATTTCACCGTACCGTGCACCACCTGGAAGCGGGCTGCCTGGGCCTCCGAGCCAGTGCCCGGGGAGAGAGGAGCCATGATAGCCTCGCCGGGCGCGACCAGGTCGGGCTTGCTGGCCCCGTACTTGGTGGGCCCGCGGCTGGAAAACTCGGTGATCGAGTCGTCGCTCGGGTCGGGGGTGTTTTGATCGTCCACCGCGCCCACCGTGATGGCATGAGGGCTGTCGCCCGGGGCTTTTACGGTCTTGCGATCGGGGCCATCGTTGCCGGCCGCGGCAACCACCACCAGGCCAGCCTCGTAAGCCTTCTGAACGGCCTGATCGACCGGGTCGTCCTGATACTTCTTACGGGCCGTGTGACCGAGCGAGAGGTTGATCACCCGGATACCGAGGCGGTCCTTGTTCTCGATGCAGAACTGGATGCCCTTGATGATGTCGGAGGTCTTGCCCGAGCCGTCCTCGCCCAGCACTTTGACGCCCACCAGGTGAGCCTTGGGGGCCGGTCCGCGGTAGATGCCGCCGCTCAAGAGGCCGCTGCCGGCGGCGTCGCCGGCCACATGGGTGCCATGCCCGTGGTCGTCATAGGGCGTGGAGCGCCCGTTCACCATGTCGGCGAAGGCGACCAGGCGATTGTAAGGCGTGTTGAAGTCAGGGTGAGGATAAATACCGGTATCCAGAATGGCGATGCCCACGCCCTCGCCCTGGAACTTGCGGGTGAGCGGCGTGTCGAAGCGCGGGGCGAGCTGGGGCAGGCGCGACTGGAACTCGGGCTCCTTCTTGGGCTCGGCCTCTTTCTTCTCGGCCGCCTCCTCTTCTTCGTCCTTGGGCGAGGGGTCCCAGGGCATCGGGGGCAGGTAGCGGTCCTGCTGATCGAGGTGAACGCGGTAGCCCTGCTTCTCGAGGTCCTTCACCTGCTTGTCGGTGAGGTCGGCCAGCACACCGCCGATCAGACCGAGCTCTTCCTTGACCTTGATGCCCAGGTCGACGAGCTGGATCTTGGAGGTGGTTTTGAAGATGCCCTCTTCGGGCGCAACCAGGATATAGGACTTGGTGGGGGTGGAAGGGGCGGACAGGTCCATCCGATCCAGACCGATGGTCGACCTCTGCGCGGGGGTTCGGGATGAGGTCGAGATCCTGGCTGCGTCCATCGGGTCGGGTCTCCTTCGGTGGTGAAGTCCGGGAGCGGCCCTGCAACCGCGTTCCCAGCCCCCTCGGCCCACAGGATACGAAAAAAGACCCGCACGGAGGGTTACCCAGATGTTACTTCTGCGTTGCAGCCGGGTTCACAGTCCGGAAACGTACGTTCCCCCCTGCTTACCGCAGCCGCTGCAGGCTGTTGATCAGCTCGACCAGTTTCTGCACTTCCGAGCCCAGAAACTCGCCATCGGTCTGGATGCGCGTCTTGATCTCGGTCAGGGTTGCCTGGTAGACGACGGCCTGTAAACCGGGCTCGGTCAGCTCTTTGCCCGTGTCGAGCCCGATGCGGGTCAGGTCAGTCAGAGTGTCAAGATAGGCGCGTACCGCTTCTCGCGGCAAGCCGGAGGCATTTTCATCCACGCGCGCGGGCAGTGTCAGCACTTGCTCCAGCGCCGCCTTGTAGCCCTCGGCCTTGACCTGGTCGAAGATCCCGGCCGGGCCCAGAGGCGTGGCCTCGATCCCCTCCCCCACTTTCAGGGCGCTGCGGGCCACCTCCTGATGGCGACGGGCGGCTCCGGGCAGATTCTCGCCCTCGGCGATCTGTTGCAGGGCCGACTCCATCGCCTGGTTCATGCGAGCCGGGTCGCCGTCAAGCTTGTACTCCGCCAGACCCTTCTGGGCCCATTCGGCGATGCTGGGAACGTCGGAGGCGGCCAGCCGGGTCAGCACCTGCTGGTAGAAGCCCGAGGAGAGCATTTGGCGTGCCTCGGCCTGCTTGCCATCCTTGACCAGCTGGCTGATGCGCGAGGAGAGCGAGGTCACATTGGTGCTCTGGCCCGGCGGCGGGGGTGGATTGGTGGGACCGCCGCAGCCGCTCAGGACGCCACCCAGCACCAACGCCAGACCCACTCCGCCGGCCACCCGCAAACCCAGCGAGCGAGCCGGCTCGTCCTGGCCCTGGGCCTGGCGAGGCACGGGCACGGGTGGGGCGGGCCCCAGCTCCACCTGATCGGGGGCTTCTTGGTGAAAGGGTGCCTGCAGGCTGGCGCTGGTTGGGCGCTGGGGGACAAACGGACTCTGAGAGATGATCATAGCCTTCCGATCCTGGCTCAAGAGCCTCAAAGGAAGCTAAAATCAGTCGGCCGCTCCTGTCGTCGCTGAATGCAACGCGCTCGCAACTGAACCGAGCCACACTGCCAGCACTTGATGTGGGAGGTTCGTGTATGACGACCAAGATGATGAGATTGGGCGACATCGCCCAGCGGCGTGAGACGGTGACCATCGAGCGCACCGCCACCGTGGCCCAGGCCGCCGAGAAGATGGCCCGAGCCAATAAAGGCGCCGTGCTGGTGGAGTCCAGCGGCAGACTGCAGGGCATCTTCACCGAGCGCGACCTGCTGATGCGGGTCGTGGCCCGCGGGCTCGACCCCAAGACCAGCGCCGTGGAGTCGGTGATGACCACCAAGCTGGTGGTCGGGAATTCCGAAGACCCCTACCAGTGGGGCCTGGACCGGATGTTGCAGGCCCGCTGCCGCCACCTGCCCCTGGTGCAGGGCGACCGCGTGGTGGGCATGGTCTCGCGCCGCGACTTGATGAGCGCCGAGATCCAGGAGCTGACCGCCGAGCTCGAGCGGATCGATCCCTCGTCACTATTCATGTAGCGCGTTTGCAACAGCCACCGTTTAGTCTCCAACCAGAGCAACCGAACTCGAAAGGAATGTAGATAAATGACCAACGTGACCAAGGAAATCAAGAGCTTCCAGGACGCCATCAACGAGTCCACCAGGCAGGCCATCGCCAGCTCGATGTGGATTCAGGAGCAGGCTGACGCCCAGGTCCGCAGCTACCTCGACGTGCGCAAGTCGTACCGTGACGAGGCCACCAAGCTGGCCAAGGGCATGACCGACCAGTTCTTCGCCAACCAGGAGGCCTTTCAGAAGCTCGTCCAGAGCTCCATCAGCCTGAGCATCGCCTCGATGCGCTGGCCCATCGGCTAGTCCCTGACCGGGGATTGTCCAGTCTGGCGTTGGTGCGCGCCAGTGAAAGGCCCGGCTCTTCAGCAGAACCGGGCCTTTTCACTGGCGCTCAGGCTCTCTACTTGCCGCTGCAGGCGTCCTTACCGCTGCACTTGCCCTTGCCAGGGCAACCATCTTTGCCGCTGCACTTGCCCTTGCCCGACCTGTCCATTCCTGAGCAGGCATTGGGGCCGGCACAAGCCATCTTGCCCTGGCAACCATCCTTGCCCTGGTCCTTGCCGCTGCACTTGCCCGAACAGCCATCTTTACCGCTGCACTTTCCCTTGCCATCTTTTCCCGAGCACTTGCTCTGGTCTTTGCCGCTACACTTGCCAGAGCAGCCGTCCTTGCCCGAGCACTGATCCTTCTCTTTATCATTCTCTCGGGCTGCGGCCGGGAGCGCTGCGGCTCCGGCTACCATTCCGGCCACGGCGGCGGCCATCATTTTGGTGAATTCCCGTCGATTCATCCTCTCGGGTCCTCCAGTAAGATTTTGTCGACCGCTCCAGTCGTCGCTGAAACTCTCCGGCCGCCAGGCGAATCGGTCGCCTCCGCCGGGGAAGCGGTTCTCGGCACTTCACCCCATCCGAACCGACTCCTTCAGGTCGACCGGGTGAGGCGAGTCCGAGGGGGAGAACGGCCGCGGGATCAAGGCTCGAGTTGGCGGATGCGAAGTTCCTGAAACCCGGTTGCCGGGTCTTGCTGGCGGGAGAACTCGAGCCCCTCCAATTCCAGCACAACGATCTCGGCGGTGGTGTAGACCGGGCTGCCCTCCATCAGATGCCCCCCTCGCGTGACGCCCTCGCGATCGGCAACCGATAGATGCAGGTGCACGCCCGCTTGCGAGACCGTACCCACCAGCGAGACGATCTCCAGAGGCCCCTCCAATTCCAGCGTGTCGGGACGGCCGGCGAGACGGAGGCTGGCGCCGGTGAGGCTGCCCACGCAGGTCACCACGGCGGCCGCCTTAAGGTGGCGCTCTCGGGCCAGGCGTGTCAGCTCGGATTTCAGGTCCTGGCCTGGTAATAGGCGCAGGGCGATGGGCCGAGAGCCGGTAGCGGTCGCCTCCTCGGCTTGCGCCGGGAGACCGAGCAGCAGGGCCAGCAGCAAGAAGACCATGCTCAGATGGTCCCGATGGGTTGGAGCTTCAGTCCTCCGTCGGAACCGCGGGTCATCCAGTAGACGGTTCCGCACTTGAGCTTGATCGAGAGCGAAGCGCCCCCATCGGTGGGCTTGAGGGTGACATCAACCACCTCGCCGGCAGTGCGGGCGGCCCCGACAGAGAGATAGTTGCAGTTGTTGTTCTGGTCGGGCCCTGGAATGGTCCAGTCGTTGGAGGTGGTGAAATCGGCAAAGCTCACGTCGGCCTTCACCGGGATGCCGGTGCCGTTGAGGATGCGGGGATGGGCATCGCGCGCCTGACCGCCCTGGTACTCGCCGATGTAAGTGTAAATGTACGGATTCCACCTGTGGATGACATAGATGCGTCCCGACTCGACCGAGGCTCGATACTGCTCGGCTCCGTCAGGGGACTTCACGACCAGCATCTCCGTCTCGAGCGCCGGGCTCCTGGGGCCCACGTTGAGCTCGACAGTGGGCTGAGCGGGTAGCTTGACGTCAGTCACCTGACCACGCTGGGACAAGAGGTCGATCACCAACTCCTGACCGGTTCCGTTGATCACTTTAACCTCCGCTCCGGCCGATCCGGCGCAGCCGAGAGCGATCAGGCCCGCTGCCAACCAGTGGTGTGCGTGCATGGTCTCTGTACCTCCTGGAAATTGTCCGGGGAGGTTCGTGACGCCGACGAGGGAGGCCTGTCCCCATTACACGGGAAGGTTGGGCTGCGGCTCGGGGCTGATCGTCCGCCGGTCGGGCGAGCCCCCCCCTTTGAGCCAGACGACGCTGACCAACAGGTTCTCTGTGGGGGAACATAGCAAAATACGTAGTGAAAGTTTTTGAGTTTGCACTACATGTCTTGATGGGACCGGACTCATCGTTGCAGCACAGATTGCTCGAGGGGCGGAATTTCCTCCAAAAGACCGGGGGAGTGGATGGATCTCGGCCGGATCTTGGATGGATCTTCCGGCCCGGGGTATGCTCATGTCAGGAGGTCGCCCCCGGGCCGCTTCCTCGGAAACCCTCCAGAATCATCACCCTGTTGCGCGCCTGGTCCGATTGGACCGGGTCTCTTCTTTTCATGGACGTTCATGGATGATCCCGATCATACACTCCAACCCCACGAGTTTCTTAGGATCAACCACGGGGGGCAACAAGACCCCCACGATATCGAAGGAGGATCCTGTCCATGGCCAACGAGATGCTGACCAAATCAGAGCCAAAGCAAGAATTGATGCCCATGTGGCCTGATTTTGAGCATTTCCGGAACGAGATGCAGAAAATGATGGGGGACATGTTCAGTCGCAACTTCTGGCCGACCATGACCTCGATGCAGATGCCGGCCCTGCGCCCGGCCCTCAACCTGTTCAAGGAGAACTCCAACCTGGTGGCCGAGCTGGCCGTGCCGGGGCTGTCCAAGAAAGACCTGCACATCACCATCAGCGACAACCTTCTGACCGTCGAGGGCGAGTTCAAGAAGGAAGACAAGAGTAAGAAAGACCAGACCTACGTCTCCGAGTGCTACACCGGGAAATTCTCCCGCTCCACCCGGCTTCCGGCCGAGGTGAGCTCAAGAAAGGCCCAGGCCGAGCTGAAGGACGGCATGCTGCGGATCACCATGCCTCTGGCAGACCCGGGCCGCCACGAGACCACCAAAATCGAAGTCAAGTAACTCAAGAGTCTCAGTATTCTCGGCGCCGAGCCTGTCTCGGCGCCGACTCCTTTTCTGTGACATGGATCATTTCCGGCGCCCCCAGCAAGAGGCATACTGAGCCCACAGACAGCGCCAACAGCGCAGAGAGGAAGGTCGCCAGGTGACCATTTTCTCCAGTGTGGAAGCCGCCTTGCGGCACGGATTCATCTGGTTCGAGTTTGACCGCCGACTGGGCTTGCACGTGATGTTACGCGATGATCGGCGGGCCGATGGCCGCCGGGTCCGAGCCCTGGCCTTCGCGCGGGCCTGATCCATGCCCGTCCCGCCTCTCTCCCCCACAAGCCTTCGTCAGGTCTGTCGACCGGATGAAATCCCCTTTCAGACCACCGCCGAAGTGAAAGGAGAGGCTGAGATTGTGGGCCAGGGCCGGGCCAGCGAAGCGGTGCGCTTTGGCACCGCCATCGTGCACGAGGGTTACAATCTGATGGCCCTGGGACCCGAGGGAATTGGCAAGCAAACCCTCCTGGGCCAGGTCCTCAAGCACCTGGCTCGGCAGGCCGCCACGCCCGACGACTGGTGCTATGTGATGAACCACCAGGCCCCCAATCGTCCGCGCGTGCTCTCCCTCCCTCCTGCTCGAGGCTCACAGCTCAAGCTCGACCTGGAGCGGGCGGTGGCCTCCCTGCACCGCACCATGCCGGTGGCCTTCGCCAGTCAGGAGTATCGCACCCGAAAACAGCGCCTGGAGAAGCTGCTCGAGGAACGCCAGGACGCTATCCTGGAGCCGGTTCGGCAGAGTGCCCTGGGTCTCGGAATCGACGTGAGCCGCTCCGAGTCGGGGGTGGTTCTGTCACCCCTGGACGAGCTTTCGGAGGAGCAGCAAGAGGGTCTTCAGGCCAACCTGGAGAGGGCGGAAGCCGAGGTCGAGACGCTGTTCGCCAGTTTCCACCTGGTCGAGCGAGAGCACCAGGACTCGCTCGAGCTGCTGCATACCGAGACGGCCACCCCGGTGGCCCGTCAGGCCATCGACGAGGTGCGGGTGGGCTATGCTGAGCTACCCGAAGTGTTGGCCTATCTCGACGCGCTCGAACGGGATGTGGTCGAGAACTTCCCGGCCGAACCGGACGAGGAGCTCGATGAGAGGCGCTTTCTGGTCAACGTGGTTATCGACCAGCAGGGTCGCACGGGTGCTCCGGTCATCTATGAAGACCATCCCACCTGCGCCAACCTGGTGGGCCAGGTAGAGCAAGAATCCCAGCTCGGAACCCTGGTGACCGACTTCACCCTCATCCGCCCGGGTGCCCTCCACCGCGCTCGAGGGGGTTATTTGCTGCTCGACGCGGCCCGTGTGCTGGAGCACCCGTCTGCCTGGAAGGCCCTCAAGCGAGCCTTGCGGACCGGGAAGATTCGCCCCCGTACCTTCAACCCGTCCGGTGGTCCCCGGCTCGAGCCCGAGCCGATCCCCCTCGGCCATACCAAGGTCGTGTTGCTCGGCGATCGCAGCCTCTACGAGCTGCTGGCGGGATTGGACTCAGACGTCACCGAGCTGTTCAAGGTGGTGGTCGAGTTCGAGGAGAGCCTCGATCGCGCTGGCGCCACCGAGACCTATGCGCGCTTGCTGGCATCCCTGGTGGCCAAGTTGGGTGTGCGCCCCTTCGACCGGTCAGCCCTGGCCCGATTGATCGAGGAGGCCTCGCGGCATGCTGAGGATGCCGAGAAGTTGACGCTGCAGATGCGAACCATGGCCGACCTTCTGATCGAGAGCAACTACTGGGCCGCCGGTCCGGTGGTCACCGAGCGTGACGTGGAGCAGGCCCTGAAAGCTAAGCGCAGGCGCATCGGGCGCACCAGCGAGAAGATTCTCGAGCAGATCGTGCGTCGCAGCGTGGCCATCGCTACCGAGGGCGCGCAGGTGGGGCAGGTCAACGGGCTCTCCGTGCTGCAGGTCGGCCAGCAGTGGTTCGGTTTCCCCAGCCGCATCAGCGCTCGCGTCTGGCCGGGCCGAGGAGAGCTGGTCGACATCGAGCGTGAGGTGGAGCTGGGTGGCCCCTTCCACAGCAAGGGCGTGCTCATCCTGAAGGCCTTCCTGGGCGCCCACTACGCCACCGACGTCCCGCTGGCCCTGAGCGCCAGCCTTGTCTTCGAGCAAACCTACTCGCTGGTGGAGGGAGACAGCGCCTCCCTGGCCGAGTTGTGTGCTCTGCTCTCGGCTCTGGCCGATACGCCGCTGCGCCAGAGCCTGGCGGTGACCGGCGCCATCAACCAGCACGGTCAGGTGCAGTCCATCGGGGCGGTCAATGAGAAGGTCGAAGGCTTCTTCGAGCTCTGCAAACAGCGCGGCCTGACCGGGCAGCATGGGGTCATCGTGCCCGCGACCAACCTTCAGAACCTGATGCTTTCACCCGAGGTCGTGCAGGCCGTCGAGGCCGGACGCTTCTCGGTGTATGCCGTGGAGAACGTCGACCAGGCGCTCGAGCTGCTGACGGACTGCCGGGCGGGTCAGCGCGACGCAACCGGGCGCTTTGAGCGCGGCAGTCTCAATGAGCGGGTCGAAGCCCGCCTGACGGCTCTGGCGGCCCTATCCTGGCACGATGACCGGGATCATCGCCCCCTGGCCCGGGGACGGCTAAGCTAAAGCGATGAACGTGTTGATCCCTCTGGATGGCTCGAATCTGGCCGAGGAAGTACTACCCTCGCTGCCCAACCTGCCGCCCCAGGAACGCGTCATCTTGCTGCGGGTGGTCCCCCCGGTGGCAGGTAGCTCGACCTGTCCGGACGAGCCCGACTGGTCCGATCGGAACACGGCTCGCGAGCTTGACGAATTGCTGTCCGAAGCTCGGGCCTATCTGGCCAGGGTGGCTGCCCGCTTGCCCCGGCCGGTGGAGACAAAGGTGCTGGTTGGTCATCCCGGGGAGGCGATCGTGGATGCCGTCATGCGTTGGGACATCGAGCGGGTGCTCATGACCTGTCGCTGGCGCAGCGAATCGTGGGGGAGAACGGCTGACTGGGCGTGGCACCACAGCCCCTGTCCGGTGGTCTTGCTGCGGACGGGAGAGAGCATTTCGCCGGCCGAGGATTCGCCCGCCAGCCAGCTCTCAGCCCGCATCGACGAGCTGCAGCGCCAGGTGCATCGCCAGCAGGAGCAGATCGGCCTGTTGCAGCGCCTGGTGGTAGAGTCGCTCTGACGGCTACCGGGCCAACGGAAAGGCCAGGACCGGGCAACTGGCATGGCGGGCAACCCGTTCGGTCACGCTGCCGAGCATCAGACGTTGCATCCCACTGCGGCCGTGGGTGGCCATGGCGATGAGGTCGGCCTTCTTCTCCTCGGCCAGAGTCATGATGGCCTCGGCCGCGGGGCAGTCGAGCACGCGCCGACCGAACCGGTCCTCCGGGTCGAGTGCCTTGAGCTCGTCCTCGAGCGCATCGAGATAACCCTGATAGCTAACCTGGTCGAGGCGCAGGGCGCTATGTCGCACCAGGTCTTCGCTGGCCCGCACCAGTGTGAGGTGGGCGCTCGGGTGCAGGTAAGGTTGAACCTTTTGAACGACTTCGATAGAGCCGCGTGAGCCATCCACCGGCACGATCACCTGTCGAAATCCCTGAAAGTCGGCGGGAATCTCGCCCCGACATAACAACACCGGACAGGGAGACTTGCGCACGGCCCCTTCGGCCACGCTGCCCAGCAGCCAGCGGGCCGGGCCTGAGTGGCCGTGAGAAGCCATGCAGATCAGCCCGACGCCTTCCTCCTCAGCCTCCCGAACGATCTGATCCACCGCTTGGCCGAACAGGGCCCGCGTCGCTCCGGCCATGCCCCATCGGGTGAGCTGTCGGGCGATGGTCTCGAGGTAGTCGGAAGCCTCTTCTCGAGCCACCTTCTCGACCTGCAGCGCCAGCCCGGGAGCACCGGCCGGAATGGCCAGCGAGGGGCTGACCACGCGTACCACCACCAGTTCGCCGGACCAGAGTCGGGCCAATCCGGCGGCCAGGTCCAGGGCATCCTCGGCCAGTTTCGAGCCGTCCAGTGGGATCAAGATCTTCATGCTCTCGGGCTCCTCTTTTCGAATTTACGCGGGAATGGGCTCGAATCGTAATGATCCAGGTCATCGTTCATTTTGTAGTCGGAGACTAAACTTGAGGGCGAGGGAGGTGGACCACCATGGAAATCAAGGTTGCCGACAAGATGCAGCGCGAGGTCTATTCGGCTCGCCCCGAAATGAGCCTGCGCGAGCTGATCACCGAGTTGGTGCGCCGAGAGATTCGGGGCTGCCCGGTGGAAGATGAGAGGGGTAAGCTGGTTGGCGTCGTCTCGCTCAGCGATGCCGCCGTCGCGCTGGGCTTTCCGCCTGAGGGGAATCCGAACCCGACAGTGGGAGACGTGATGGCTCGTGAGGTGATCGGCCTGGAGCAGACCGCTCCTCTGCAGTCCGCCATCGACCTGTTTCTCAAGCACCGCGTGCACCGGTTGATCATCACTTATCAGGGCCGCGTGGTCGGGATCCTCACCCCGTTCGATCTGATTCCGACCGAGGAAAAGAAGACCGTCTGGCTCTAGCCACCTCACCAATCACCTCAGAGACCTCGCCCGCTAAAGCATCCGCACCAGGGCTGAGAACTCGCCCTTGAAGCCGGCTTGGCGGAAGGCCGGAGCGGCTTTGGAGGCGGGGGCGCTCTCGCCATCGATCTGCTCGATGCGGAGAATCTTCCCCCGAGCGCGCAGGGCCAGCTCGTCCAGGGCGGCCGGGGTCTTCTCGTCGAAGGCCGGAAAGGTGAGCACGCGCCGGGCGTTCTTCTCCACATACAGCGCCGGCTCGCCCCCGCGCAACACAACGAAGGTGCCGGCAGCGCGCCTGGGACGGCCGGCGCACTCGGGCCAGGGGATGAGCGAGCCGTAAGGATTGGCCGGGTCGGTGCTGGCCAGCAGCATCACTCCCGCCTCCCCCTCGCGGCAGCCGCGCAGGCGGTCCACCGCCCCCGAATAGGCGAACTGGGCCCCGCTCAGGCCATCCACAAAGTAGCCGCGGCGCACCTGCCCGCTCTCCTCCATCTCATTGAGCACGCCATAGAGTGAGCCCAGCCGCTCGGCGGTGGCCGTCTCGCGACTGACCACACCGTAGCGCTCGAGCAGGGCGTGGGCCCGAGCCACGGCCTGGCGCGTCTTGTCGGGCGGCTGCTCGAAGAAGGCGCTGACCAGCGACCATCGCCCGCCGGTCAGCAGCGGGTCGTTTCGTCCTGGACGGCGCCGGGCGCGACCAAAAAGGCGCAGGGGCTGGAAGGTGTCGTTGGTGATCAGGCCCTTCCAGCTCAGCTCGGCCAGGGCTTGCAGCAGATCCTGCGCGTTTCCCGAGGGCAGCTGGAAGAAGAACGAGCTGCCCTTCTCCTCGAGGTGCTCGAGGATCTGCCCGGCCAGCTCGTTCTCTCCCTCGTAGGGAGGGGGCGGCTCGGCCAGCTGACTGAAGCGGTCGCGTCGGTAGATGGCGACCCGGCCATCGGTGGGACCGAGTGAGCCGGCGCCCACCCAGATCAGCTGGCCCGAGGCCCCCTGCTCGTCCAGCATTCGGGGCTGGAAATCTTTCACGCGGGCCGGAAGAATCCAGCGCTCCAGGTCGGAGAAGGGTAGCGCCACCCCCTCCAACTGGGCCAGCACCTCGCGCAGTCGGTTGTGGCCCCGCTGGGGCGACCCCACCCCCTGCCAGGAGGGCAGAAAGCGCCCCAGAACGGCGGGCTCGACGGGTGCGATCTGCTTTCTCAGCCGCGCCAGCGTGCGCCGCTTCAGCCTGCGTAGCACGTCCGGGTCGAGCCATTCCAACGCGTGGCCACCGGGGCGGAAGTCGCCTGAAAGCAGGCGCCCCCGGTCGGCCAGGGCCTGCAGAACCGGCTCCACTTGGCCCGGCACCAGGGCGTAGCGCTCGGCCAGCTCCCGGGTGGTGAAGGGGCCGTGCGTGCGGGCGTAGCGCAGAAACAGCGTCTCCAGGGGGCGCTCGGCCGGCTCCAGGAAGACCCGGGGCAGTCCGCCCGGCAGGGCGGCTCCCAGTCCATCGCGGTAGAGGGCGGCGTCCTCTACCGCGACGAAGCGCTCCTCGCCCCCCAGTCGCAGGCGGGCGATTCTGCGGGCCTGCTCGAGCTGGACGAGCCACTCGCGGGGGGCTCTGGTTTCGGACGCTGTGCGATCCCCCACCTGGCGAAGCAGGTCGTGCAGGTCGTCGGTGTGGCGCAGCGGCTTGTCGAGCAGCTCCTCCTCCAGCTCCTGCAGCACCTGCGGGTCGAGCAGCGAGCGCAGGTCTTCTCGGCCCAAAAGCTCGCGCAGCATCTTGCGGTCCAGCGTCAGGGCCTGGGCCCGGCGCTCGGCCAGGGGCGTGTCGCCCTCGTAGAGGTAGGCGGCCTGATAGGCGAAGGCCAGCGAGCGGGCCATGGGCGAGGGAGCCGTGGTCTCCACCTCGTCCACCCGGATCTCGCGTCGCTGGAGAGCCCGCAACAGCTCGATCAGGGCCGGAAGGTCGAAGTAGTCTTGCAGACAGCTGCGGTAGGTCTCGAGGATGATGGGGAAGCTGGGATAAGCGCTGGCCGTGGCCAGCAGCGCTTGAGCCTTGAGGCGCTGGGTCCAGAGCGGCGTGCGCTGGCCTGGATAGCGGCGGGGGAGCAAGAGGGCCCGCCCCGCGTTCTCGCGGAACTGCGAGGCGAAGATGCCGGTGTGGGAAAGCTGATCCACGGCCAGATCTTCGGCCTCGTCCGGATCGGGAAAGAGCTTGGACAGCTCCACCTCGCCCTCCACCAGGCGCAGCACGATGCCGTCGTCGGACCAGACGGTCTGAACGTCGAAGCCCGCTTCCTGGCTCAGCACTCCCTCGATGGCCAGGGCCCAGGGGGCATGCACGCGGGCTCCAAAAGGCGACAGGATGCAGATGCGCCAGTCGCCCAGCTCGTCTCGAAAGCGCTCCACCGTAATGGCCCGGTCAGTGGGCAGGGTGCCGGTGACCTCCAGCTGCTCTTGCACGAAGGCCACCAGATTGCGGGCGGCCAGCTCGTCCAGGGGAGAGTTCTCCAGCACCCAGCGCTCGGGGTGGTCTTGCCGGGCCAGCTCGCGGCAGAAGGCGCCCAGCGCCCGCCCCAGCTCCACCGTGCGCCCCGGGCCGTCGCCGCGCCAGAAGGGCAGCCGACCCGGCTCGCCGGGCGCGGGGCTGACCACCACCCGGTCGCGGGTGATCTCCTCGATACGCCAGGTGGTGCTGCCCAGCACGAAGTTCTGTCCGCGCCGCACCTCGTAGGCCATCTCCTCGTCCATCTCGCCCACCCGGGGCCCCTCCGGGCCCAGATGCACGCCGTACATACCCCGGTCGGGGATGGTTCCCCCGTTCACCATGGCCAGCGACCCGGCGCCCCGTCTTGCGCTCAACTGGCCGGTCTCGCGGTCCCAGTTGAGGCGTGGCCGCAGCTCGGCAAAGTCGGTGGACGGGTAGCGGCCGCTGAGCATGTCCAGCACGGCGTGCAGGGCCTCTCGGGTCAGCTCGCGATAAGGGTAGGCCCGGCGCAGGAATCCCTCCAGCTCATCCACGTGGCGCTCTTGGGTGGCGATGATGGAGACGATCTGCTGGGAGAGCACATCCAACGCGTTGCGAGGGACTTTGAGGGGCTCGATGTGCCCCTGCAGCATCTCGCTCCCCACCACGGCGCACTCGAGCAGATCTCCTCGGTGCTTGGGATAGAGCCGTCCGGTGCTGATGGCTCCCACCTGGTGGCCGGCCCGTCCCACCCTCTGCAGACCACGCGCTACCGACTGAGGGGAAGAGATCTGCAGCACCAGATCCACAGCTCCCATGTCGATGCCCAGCTCCAGCGAGCTGGTGGCCACGATGGCTTTCAGCTGGCCCGCCTTGAGCGCTTCCTCCATCTCGCGCCGCTGGCCCTGGCTGATGGAGCCGTGGTGAGAGCGCACCAGCTCCTCGCCGGCCAGCTCGTTGAGCCGGGTGGCCAGCCGCTCGCACATGCCCCGATTGTTGACGAACAAGATGGTGGACCGGTGGCTCTGGATCTCCTCGAGCAGGCGGGGGTAGAGCGACTGCATGAAGCCGGTGGGCTCATTGGCCTCGCTCTTCTTCAGCTCTTGCAGGATGGAGCCACCCTCCGGGGGCGCCTCCATGTCGGCGACCGGAACCCGCACCTGGAGATCGAGGTGGGGCAGCTCGGTGGTGTCCACCACCTCCACCGCTCGAGCACCGCCCAGAAAGCGGGCCACCTCGTCCACCGGGCGCACGGTGGCCGACAGGCCCACTCGCTGGGGATCGCGGCGGCACAGCTCGGAGAGTCGCTCCAGGCTGACGGCCAGGTGCACCCCGCGCTTGGTGCCGGCCACGGCGTGGATCTCGTCCACGATCACGGTTTCCACCGTGCGCAGCGTCTCGCGGGCCTGCGAGCTGAGCAGCAGGTAGAGGCTCTCGGGCGTGGTTACCAGAATCTCGGCCGGCTCCTTGCGCTGGGCAGTGCGCAGGCGCTGGGGGGTATCCCCGGTGCGAATGTCCACCCGGGGCAGGCGGGTGGGAATCTGGAGTGCCTCAGCCGAGCGGGCGATGCCGATGAGGGGGGCTTGCAGGTTGCGCTCCACGTCGTAGACCAGGGCCTTGAGAGGGGAGAGATAGAGCAGACGCACTCCGGGCGTGTCGACCGGATGCCGGATCAGCCGGTCGATTCCGGCCAGGAAGGCGGCCAGCGTCTTGCCGCTGCCCGTGGGGGCGAGCAGCAGCGTGTTGCGGTCCGCGGCGATGAGCGGCCAGCCTCTTTGCTGCACGGGCGTGGCGGCCGGGAAGTTCTGCTCGAACCAGCGGCAGGTGGCCGGACCGAAGGGCAGGGCTTCCGTGGTCCTGGTGGTCATCTGTCGGGCTTCGCCGCGCCAGGTGGGCTCCCTCGGTCATGCGAAGGCTCCCATCACCCGCTCGGCGAATTTAGAGCCCAATGCTTTCTCCCATCCAGCGCCCCGTGAGCGCAAGCCCGCTCGAGCGGATGCCACCGCCCGGCTCCTCGGCCCGGCTGGATTCACCCGACCTGGTCTCGCTGAGCCTTCCGGGCCTGGCCACCGAGACCGTCCCGACCGGTCCGCGCGGCTGGCGCAAGGCGGCCATGATCGGCGCCGGAGTGTTGAGCCTGGCGGGCGCTGTCATGATTGGGGGCCCCCAGGTGCCCGCGCTGATGGTGGCGCAACAGTCTCCGGCCGAGCTGGTGGCCGGCATGACGCATCCCTCCACCAGCGCTCAGGAGTTGAAGGCGCTGCAGCAGTCGCTGAGCAAGGTCGACCCGCAGGTGCTGTCGCTGCTCTCTCGTCACGGGCTCAAGATCCAGGTGGCCCACGAGGGGCAGGATCTGTCCCAACTCGGAGTGCTCCGCAGCCAGAGCCCTCAAGACTACGAGCGGCGCAAAGACGAGATCACCCGCCTGGTCGAGCGGATCAATCAAGAGAGCCACCAGCGTTTCGACCAGCGCATCCAGACCCTGGAGCAAGAGCGCGACCGTCTGGCGGCCCGCATCGGGGTGCCACCCCTGCCGCTGGCCATGGCAGGCCACTACCCGGGCGGTATCGGAGGCTTCGGTGGCCCGCCGCCCGCCCTCTCTCCCGACGAGCAGGCAATGAAAGACCTGAACATCGAGCTGGGCAAGCTCTCGGCCGACAAGAACGGCTATCTCTACGAGCAGACCACCCTCTCCGACCTGAACCTAAAGCCCTTCAACTACCCCATTCGGCTTGAGCAGATGGGCAACATGATGGGCCTGGTGCAGATGATGCACGCTCAGTTTCCCACGACCGTGCACCAGATGGCGCTGGTGAACGGGGCCAAGACCCCCGAGCAGATTCAGGAGTTCTCCCGGCTGGTGGAGCTGATCAACGGCGAGCGCCTGGCGCAGGCCCGCGAGCACGCACTATCCCAGTATGAGGCGGGCGCTCGAGCCATGGGCAAGCCCCTGAGCCCGGCGGCGCTGGAGGCGGCCCGCCGGCATCCCGAGCAGGTGCCCATCGACCATCGCAGGTTCAACATCCTGGTTCCCGACTTGATCTTTACCGAGGTCGGGGGTCAGACCATGCGTCTCGACGAGCACGACTGGGGAACGGTGCAGAGCTGGGCCGGTCCGGACGGCAAGATCAAGAGCGGCAAGGACGCCGACGGCGAGCCAGACGGCATGATGGGGCAGTATTTCGACAAGGGCGGACTGAATCAGACCCTGATTCGCGACTTCCGCCTCACAGCGACGACTCCCGTGCACGAGCTCGGCCACGCTCTCGACTTTCTGGTCGAGCGGCAGGACCCGTCCTGGCACAAAGAGTGGTTTGCGAAGGTGGGCCAGGCCTTCGACCAGGTGCGCGACGGGAAAGCTCAGCCGATCACGGAGTATTCCCGCACCAACTTGCGCGAATACATCGCCGACGGCTTTCTGGTCTACCACAGCAAGCCCGAGGTGCTGAAGAGCAAGGATCCCGCCCTCTACCAGCGCATCGAGGAGCTGCTCGACAGAGCTCGCGAGCTGGCAACCGGCCGGGAAAGGTCAACCCTGGCCGATTTTCTGCGCCGTTGAGGTTTTCGATCAGCGCCCTGTTGGTATACAGTCGTAGGATTCGCCCAGCGTCCCGTCCCGATACCGCATTACGGAACCCAGGGAAGGCCGCAGGAGCAGTGGTAAGCTCGGAGGCCCACCCTCTTGTGACATGAGGGACAACTGGCCAGACCCAGACCTTCCGCCTCCCAGGCGTAGAGTTTCAGGCTGTCCGGGCGATGCTGATAGGCCAGCGCCCGCCCCTCCCAGAGCACTCCTCGCAGAGAGCTCTCGGGGTCCGGTTTACAGGGCATGACCAGCTGGTGGGTCAGCTTGCAACTGGGGTGGGTGCCGATCAATTGCTCTCCGACAGGGATGAACTCGAGCGTATTGGGCGAGGGGGGAGCGAGCGAGAGGCAACGTTCGACGCGATCATCCTCCGGCTTGCCAGGCACCAGGGCTGTATAAGCTCGGTTGGCCTCCATATCGAAAACGAACTGGGCGCGTGAGACTCGGCTGTCCTCCGAGGTCACCCGACCCTCCACGACCACTCGGGAAGGGGTGCTGACCAGAGGGTCCTGCATTGTCACTGAATTCCCGGCCGGCAGCAGCTTCCAGCGAGGCTGGCCTTCAAACCTCAAGAGCAGCATGCCGGAAACGGGCGGGAGGGTCTCGTGAAAGGCGCGATAGGTCCCAAGGATCCCGGCTTCGGTGACCGCCAGCAGGTCCACCGCTGCCCGGGTGCCCTTCTTGCCCGGGAGGGGCCATTCTCCAAGCACCCGTCCAGTTTGAGGATCCAACCAGGTCACCCAGTCTCCCAGCAAGAGGAGAACGCCTTCCGGCAGCCAGGCGGCCGAAACCGTCGTGCGGCCAGCCCGGGGAGGCCAGGGCGGATGTCCGACACTGCGGCTCCAGAGCGGCTCCAGTCGAGGCAGACGCAGATCGACCGCTTCGGTGAGCTCTTCAGCCCACGCGATGGTACATCGCAGGGGATGGATACTCAGACGGTAGCAACGGCTCGGGTCCTCGCGGTGGAGGGTAAACTCCAGGCGATCGGCAACGCGCTTTGCTTCCAGCGGAATGTTGAGCTCGCGCCGCTCTTGCAGGAAAAGCTCCAAGATGTGGGTTTCGGTGGAGAGAGCTCGAAGCGGTTGGTCCCCGATCCAGAAGATCTCCTCCATGACATGCACGGAGACTCCACCGCCGGCCTCGACCAGAAAGGGAACCTTGGGGGGCTTCTTGTTCTCAAAGAGCTTCTTCAGCACGAGTCTCCCATTCGTCAGCCATGGTTTTTTTCCTGACATGAGAGTTTTGTGCCTTGACGATTCTAGCTTGAGGGTGAACGAGAAGCTCCCGGGTTCGCCAGGTAATGATTCGAGAGGGGGCCTCCGCGCGGGCCGAGCCTTTTAGCATGGTGCCTATCTTGACGGTTGACCCCAACTCTGAAACAGGTGGGCCAGCGCTGCCCGCCCCTGCCTCAGAGGCTGGTCCGAGAGGAGTCAGGGGATCCTGCCTTCGGATATCCAGTCGTAACTCGGCCCGAGCCTTCCGTCTTTGTAGCGAATTCCATCCGGGTTGTAGGGAAACCCCAGCCGGTGGGTGCGGTGGGCGGTGCCCAGCGCCACGATCCCCAAATCCTCCAGGCTCACGATTTCGGAGGCCTGAAACACCCCGTCCTGGTCGCGGTCGCACCACACGGCGATGTTCTCAAGCTCAAGCCCCTGGAGCCAGCCGTCGCCGTCTTGATCAAGCGCGGCCATGGCTTCGTAGCCGTTCTTCCAGAACACCCACCAGGTCACCCCGCCAAAAAGCTGCAGGGCAGAGTCGACTCGCACCAGGCGATCGCGGTAGATCAACCAGCCCGCCCGGGGAGTGGGCCAGCCCCAGGCCAGCTGGCGCCCGGAGCCGTCCAGGTCGAAGCGGACGGCGGCGCGATCGTCAACGAGCTGGCTAAGCTCGTGCTCATGCTCGCGCTCGAGTGGGACGAGAACGGGCGTGACGGCGCGAGGCTGGGCCTGCAGACGGGTCAACTCCTTCTTGATGCCGGCGATCTCGGCCGCATCCTTCTTGGGATTGAGCAGCTCCACCAGGCGTTGGCCCGCTTCTTCGGCCATCCCCACGCCAAAGCTCACTTCAGGCGCATCCTTCAGCGCGGCCTGATAGACCTTGCGGTACTGCTCCACGGCCTGGGCCCGCTCGCCGGACTCTTCGAGGCACCAGGCCAGCCCCATCCGACTGGCCAGGCTGGAGGGGTCGAGCTCGATCGCTTTGCGATAGTGCTTCAGAGCGAGCTCCAGGTGTTTGCGCGCGCCGCCCCCCGAGGCTCCGTGCTCGGGGGGAAAGCCCGGGTCGAACGGACCGAAGTAGGGCAAGTCGGGAGCGTTCCTGGCCACCTGGAAGGAAGCTGTCTTCTGGGAGTGAGCGATAGCGTGCACGCGCGCCAACACATACTGCAGGTGCGCGTCTTTGGGCGCCGCCGCGGCGCTTTTCTCGAGGCGGGAGATCAGCTTGTCGGTAGGCACGTCGAGCAACTCGGGGATATAGGGCCTGGCCAGGGCGCTGGCGCAGAGCAACGTGAAAAGAAGAAAAGCGCGTTTGAGCATGGTTGAGCCTTCGGTCGAGACGGATCGGCTGCCTGCTCGGGAGCCGCGAGCATGATCTCCGTCATTGGCCCACCATTAGCCATCTGCTAGGCTGAAAGCGTCATGTTGGACCAGTTGCCGCTCCTGCGAAAATCGCGCCAGTTCCAGAAGGCCCTCGACGAAGTGCACCGCCTGGAGGCGATGGGGGCTGACTCGGTGCAGCTCAAGGTGGACGAGGCCGATCTTTTGGCCCGCCTGCGCCGTCCCCGCCCGGCTCTGAAGCTCTTGCAGGCGGCCGAGGAGCGCTACGGCAGGCTGCCAACCTACGGCCAGGCGCTGATGGCCGGTTTGCTCGAGCACCTGGGCCACAAAGAGCAGGCCGACAGGCTCTTCGACGAGCTGGCCCGGGAGCCGCATGAGCTCGAGGCTCCGGTGGCTCGCCGGGTGGTGCGAAACCTGTTGGCCCGCGATCGCAGCGAGCAGGCGCTCGAGTTGGCCCACCGCACGGCCCGCTCCACCCCGACTGAACTGGTTTGGCTGGCCCGCTGCGCCCTCAAGGCGGGCCAGGTCGCGGAGGCTCGCGAGGAGCTCGAGAGCGCCCTGCGCCTGGACCCTGACCACATGCCGGCGCTCGAGGAGTGGGCACGGTTGCGCCTGGATTCTCCCCGGCTGATGCAGGAGGTCCTGGAGGTGGCAGCCTGGATGCCGGGTACCGAGCAGACTCACCTGCTGGAGCGCGTTGCCCAGGCCTTGCGCCATCTGAGCCGGCCCGAGCTGGCCCTTCCCCTGCTCGAGGAGTGCGCACGGCGCGAGCCTGGCAACTCCTATCTGTTGGCCAATCTCGGCTACGTGCACCGCCAGTTGGGCCAGCTCGAAATGGCGCTCGTTTGTTTGGAGCTGGCAATGGAGGTCGACCCCTCCGACCCGGCCACCTTTACCGCCTTCCTGGCGACGTGCCGCGAAGCAGGCCAGAAATCGCGCGCGGCGAGCTACATTCAAGCCCGGGTGGCCGGGCACCCAGAGGAACGGCGCCGCTGGGGACGCTTTCGCAAGTTCTTCGGGCGGGCTAGAGGTCCAGCCGCAACCCCCCCCGTGGTGTCGGAGGAAACCTCCGCCACCCTGTAGGCGGCTGGACCTCTAGCACAATATGTCGGGCGTCGCGCAGCCGGAAAACCTTGTCAAGACGGTTCCCGGCTGCGCTCCTAGGGCTTGAGGGTGCCGACTACCACATACTGAACGGGAAGGAACTCCAGGGTCTCGGTGGCAAGGCCGGCAGCCTTCAGTTCCTCGCTTACGGTGGAGGCAGGAAGGCGCATCGAGGGGGGAGGGCCATGCTCGAGTTGGGCTTCCGGGAAATAGTCCACCACCACCACGCGCCCGCCCGGGCGCAGCGCCTGCCTCATCTTCTGGATGTAGGCGGGGCGGTCATCGAAGTGGTGAATGGTGTTGCACACGAAGATCATATCCACCGAGCCGGGCGCCAGGCGTGGATCAGTCTCGGAAGCCAGCACGGTCAGCAGGTTTGCCTGGCCCTCCCTTTCGGCGCGGTCGCGTACGTACTCGAGCAGCCCGGGCTCGATATCCACCGCCAGAACCTTGCCCGCGGGCCCGACCGCTGTGGCGAAGCGCCGCGAGAAGTAGCCCGAGCCGGCGCCGATGTCGGCCACCACCTGGCCGGGCTTAACTGCCAGGCGCTGGACCACAGCCTCGGGCTGTTGCCAGGCGTCGCGAGAGGGGTCCTCCCACGCCTTCACCCAGCGTTCGGTGTCCTCGAAGCGGTGGGAGTGCTGGCGCGAGGGGCTGGGACTTGTCTCGGGAGCCGGCTGGGCCGTCAGGCTGGTGCTGAGGAGCAGCAGAATTGTGAGCAGGTGCTTCATGCTCGCGATTTCTTGCCCGAGGCTCCCCCCCCTTCTGCCAATGAAGGCTGCTTACTCGGGTTTGCGCTCCACCCAGATGGTGCGGGCGGTAATCGAGAGGTCGAAAGCCCGCCCTCCGTTGACCCGCACGATGTCTCCAGCTTTGAGCTCTTCCAGGATATCGTGGGCCGGCACGTTCTCTTCGCGCATCCAGCCTTCGGCGTCGTAGACCTTACGCACCAGTTTGGTATTCATGGTCAGGTAGCACCAGTTTTGGCGTCGCGTCTGGTCGGAAGCCGACAGCAAGCTGATCCCGATTCGATGGCGTTCCGCGTCCACGACGACCACGCGGTAGTCTCCGGTGACCCACAGAAGCTGCGCCTGCGCCGGGAAGGTTAAGGCGAGCAGGGCCAGCAGGGAGAGTAGCAAGGTTCGGTTGAGCATGGGTATCCTCCTCAGCCAGCAGACTCTTTGAGCAGGTCGACCACATAGCGGCCCAGCAATTTGAGCTGCGCGGGTGGGGTCTTGACGAACTTCAGACTCTGGGCCCACAGCTTCTTCTCGTCGTCGAAACGCGAGTTGAGGACCTCGGCATTGAGTTTGAGGGGATCGTAGTCGCCGTAGGGCCCGATCTGAAGCTTCATACTGGTCTGGGGAGGGAGCGGCTGCTCGGTCATCAGCTGTCCGCCGCCAAGGCCCAGGTCCTGGATGCTGCCTTCCACGAGTCGGCCATCGGAGATCTCGGCGCTGGCGACCAGGCCAGCCAGGGCTCGGATGTGTTTGCGGCCTTCAAAGACTCGCTGCTCGGCGCCCAGGGTGTGCAGCAGAGAGCTGACCCAGGACTGGCCCAGCAGCTCGGGATCTTCTTGGAATTGCACGCCGGCTTCGTGGATGTCGAGATCGACATTGGGCTTGCACCAGACGATCTTAGATTTGACTTCCTGAGCATCCAACTCCATCGAGGTGAGAGCGACCATGGTGCCGCCCTCGATGCTTTCGGTCAAAACCAGACGCAGTCCGCCAAGGCCGATGTCGGAAACCATGGCGTCCACAATGCGGTCCTCGAGCCGCACCTGTACCCGATGGCTGCACTTGAGACGGACCACCCGGCGCTTCTCATTGGGCCCACCGGGCTTGACCGCCCCGGCCACCTGACCGGCCGACTGCAGGGCCTTAAAGGCCTCAGTCATGCGGCGTTGGAAGTCGCCGGAGGGCTTCTCGACCGGAGCCGGCGGGGGAGGTGGGGTGAGCTCAGCCTCGACCAGGACGGGTGCCCCCAGGAGCTCGGTAGAATCGGGAGCCGCGCCCAACAGCTGCGTTCCGGCGTCGTCCGTAGCGGCGCCCAGCAGCTCCACCTCTTGTTCCTCGACCCTCTCTTCTTCCTCGAGGACTTGCTCTTCCTCAAGGATCTCTTCAACGACGACCTCTTCTTCGCGGACTTCCTCCTCAACGAGCTCTTCCTCGACAAGCTCTTCCTCAACGAGCTCTTCCTCAACAAGCTCTTCCTCAACGAGCTCTTCCTCAACAAGCTCTTCCTCAACGAGCTCTTCCTCAACGAGCTCTTCCTCAACAAGCTCTTCTTCAACGAGCTCTTCCTCAACGAGCTCTTCCTCAACGAGCTCTTCCTCAACAAGCTCTTCCTCAACAAGCTCTTCCTCAACGAGCTCTTCCTCAACGAGCTCTTCCTCAACGAGCTCTTCCTCAACAAGCTCTTCCTCAACAAGCTCTTCAACGAGCTCTTCCTCAACGAGCTCTTCCTCAACGAGCTCTTCCTCAACGAGCTCTTCCTCAACGAGCTCTTCCTCAACGAGCTCTTCCTCAACGAGC
>JAANMV010000116.1_pt1 | contig 89708 bp, 82 predicted proteins | sample 7279661 | NCBI WGS metagenome assembly JAANMV01 (sample SAMN14094540, study PRJNA606508) | bioreactor metagenome | isolation source: A lab-scale SPAN reactor treating ammonium-rich wastewater day 121 | place: Ireland: Galway | collected 2017-05-16 | reverse complement strand
GCAGATTCGGTCTGTACAGACGAAGACGTTGGGGTCACTGCGTTTGCGGACCGTCCTGGCCGTGATTGCTCATAACCTCAGTCAGCCCTAAACGGCGTGAGTATGTTTTCAAACCGGAAGATGAAAAATTTGTGAATAACTTTGGGGAACCGCTAATTCGGTATGTTCTGAGGAAATATTTCGGAAGTTAAATCAGAGGTCAGGCATAATTGCCTGACCTCTGATTTAACTTCTGTTACTCCGCCAGGGCGGGGTTGCTGGGGATCTCGGGGGCGGTGCCGCCGCGGATGGCCTGCATGACCTTCTGGCGGATCTCGTCTTCCATCTCCGGGCGTTCGGCGATGTAAGCAATGGCTTTTTCCTTGCCCTGGCCGATGCGCTCGTCGCCGTAACTGTAGAAGCTGCCGGCCTTCTTCACGATGTCCATGTCGGACGCCAGGGTCACGAGGTCGCTGAGCTGGTCGAAGCCCTTGCCGTACATCAGGGTCAACTCGACTTCCTTGAAGGGCGGGGCGACCTTGTTCTTCACGGTCTTGACCTTCACGGTGTTGCCCACGGCGTCGTTGCCCATCTTCACGGGCTGGCCGATCTTGCGGACGTCCAGGCGCACGCTGGCGTAGAACTTCAGGGCGCGGCCGCCGGTGGTGGTTTCCGGGTTGCCGTACATCACGCCGATCTTCTCGCGGACCTGGTTGATGAAGATGGCGGCCGTGCCGGTCTTGGAGAGAATCGCGGTGAGTTTGCGCAGCGCCTGGCTCATCAGGCGGGCCTGAAGGCCGGGGAGGCTGTCGCCCATTTCCCCTTCGATCTCGGCGCGGGGCGTCAGGGCGGCCACGCTGTCCACGACGACCACGTCGATGGCGCCGCTGCGGACCAGGAGTTCCATGATTTCCAGTGCCTGCTCGCCGTTGTCGGGCTGGGAGACGAGGAGTTCGTCGGTGTTCACGCCGAGTGCGCGGGCGTACACGGGGTCCAGGGCGTGTTCGGCGTCGATGAAGGCGCAGGTGCCGCCGGCCTTCTGGGCCTGCGCGACGATGGCGAGGGCCAGGGTGGTCTTACCGCCGGATTCCGGGCCGTAGATCTCGGTGATGCGGCCGCGGGGAATGCCGCCCACGCCGAGCGCGAGGTCCAGGGACAGGCTGCCGGTGCTGACGACCTGCACGTCGAGTTTGCTTTCGGCGCCGAGCTTCATGATGCTGCCCTTGCCGAACTGCTTCTCGATCTGACTCATGGCCGTCTCGATGGCCTTCATGCGTTCCTTGCCGTCCGTCACGTGGCTCACGGCTTCCTTCGGGTCGTTCTTGCTCATGCTTTCTCCTGGGTGACCTCGGGGGTCAACGTCTTCTCAGTTCCTGGTGTGGTGGCGGGGTCGGGGGTGCTGGGGGTGCCACGGAACCGGAAGGTGCTCTCCAGCTCGTAGATGGGGCCGGTCTTACGGAGGATGCTGCGGTACAGGGCCGCGGCTCCCGCCTGCCAGCCGGCGTCGAAGGTCAGGGGCGGCACGCGCGGCGCCGGACCCTTCTTTCTCGCCAGGGTGATGTGCGCCTTGAACGGCTGCTCGTCGGTCTCCAGGCCGAGCGCCTGAATGCCGGCGCGGAGTTCGGCGGCCAGTTCCGTCAGGCCCTCGGCCTCCACCTTCACGAACCACACGCGGGGGCTGCCCTCGTTCGGGAAGTACCCGGTGCCGCGCAGCTTCACGTCCATGGGCGGCAGGTGCTCCGTGAGGCGCGTGCCGAGGCGCTTGAGGTCCGCGAGTTTCTCCGGCGGCACGCTCGGCAGGTACGCCAGGGTGACGTGCATCTGGTCGGCGCGCACCGCCCGCCAGTTCCCGCGCAGCTGCCGCTGCCGCTCCGCGAGGGGGTTGGCGATGTTCACCGGGACCTTCAGGGCGTAGAAGAGGCGCAGGGTGCCGGGCGTGTGCGCCTCGCCCCTCCCGGCGTTCTGCGGGCGTGTGCCCTGGCCAGGCCGGGTGTACACCTTGATGGTGTCCGTAGGCTGGCCCTTGCCGTCGGCCTTCGGCTTGGCTTTCGGGGCCGGCGCCTTGGCTTTGGCCGGGGCGGTGCGGGCGGGAGCCGGGGCCGCCTGGAATGGAGCAGGAGAGGGCGTGGCGTCGGGGCGGGGGGTGGGTTTCTTCGCGCGGCGGATTTTCGTCATGCGTTCTGCCCCCCCAGGCGGGTGGCGCGGTAGGCCAGGGCCAGCGCGGCCACTGCGGCCCGGTCGCGGGCCTGCGCGGCGTCCCCCACCCAGTTCACGGCGACCGTGTGCGCGCTGCCGTCGCCATCAACGGCGGCGTACGCCTGCCCGGCGTGCTCGCCGGTGGTCTGCACCACGACCGCCAGGCCGATGTCGGCGCCCAGGTGCTCGCGCGCCCCGGCGGCCAGTTCCCGCGCGGCCTGCTCGCTCACCAGGCCCAGGTCGCGCAGGGTGACCGGCGTGAGACCCAGGGTGATCAGGCGGCGGTGGTCCACGGTCACGGCCGCGTCCAGGAAGGCCGGCTGGTCGGCGAGCAGGGTGCACAGCGTTCCGGCGCTGCCGGCCTCGATGACGCCCAGGGTGCGGCCGTTCAGCATCTGGTTCAGTTTGCCGGCCAGGGTGTCCGTGTTCTCGCCCCAGGTCCACTGCACGAGTTTCGCGCGGACCTGTTCCAGCACCGGGGCGGCCAGGGTGCGCGCCTCGGCTTCGCTGGGGGCGCTGGCGGCCACGCGGACATCCACGCCGGTGCGGCGGGCGTACGTGGCGACGCTGGGGTTCGCGGCGAGGCACAGGTCGCCCAGCAGCTCGGCGACGTTGCTCTCCCCGATGCCGTGCGTGTGAATGGTCGTGGTGTGCAGCGCGTGATCCGGCAGCGGCAGGCGCGGCAGCACCTGTTCACGCCACATGCGGTGCATCTCGCGGGGCGGGCCGGGCAGCGCGACGATGAACTTCCCGCTGCTGCGGGCGAACCAGCCGGGGGCAGTGCCGTTGGGGTTGGGCAGCGCCTCGGCGCTGGGGATCAGCCACGCCTGCTTGCGGTTCACGCTTGGCATGGGCCGGCCGCGGCTGGCGTACAGCCCTTCCAGCCAGGCGAGCAGCGCGGGGTCTTCGGCGGGGGTCTCGTTCAGCGCGGCGGCGATGGCCTCGCGGGTCAGGTCGTCCTCGGTGGGGCCGAGGCCGCCGCCGAGGATCACCAGGTCCGCGCGGGACAGGGCGGTGTGGATGGCTTCCTGAAGCCGGGGCAGGTTGTCGCCGACGACGGTTTTGCGGTGCAGGACCACGCCGCGTGCCGCCAGTTCACGTGCGAGAAAGGCGGCGTTGCTGTCGATGATTTCTCCGAGCAGCAGTTCCGTCCCCACGCTGATGATTTCTGCTATCAACATAACAACCTGGGGGAAGTATAGGCGATAGCGGAACGGGCGTCCAGCCCCTCATGACATGTCCTCATGCCGCCCAGTGTAGGCGCTGCCCCCGCAACAGGACGCCAAAGCCGCTGGCCCCGGACCGCCGCCGGGGCCACAGCACAAGGCCCGCTCAGGCCGCCAGTTTCCGGCAGGCGGCCTCGCACGCCCGGCAGGCTTCCGCGCACACCCGGCAGTGCTCGTGGTGGTGCGCGTGCCGCTCGCACTCGGCGGCGCAGGCCGCGCACGCCTGCGCGCACATCCGGCAGGCGTCCGGGTGCATGTCGCTGCCGCGCAGCAGCAGCCGGGCCGTCAGGTCGCAGGCGTCCGCGCAGTCCCGGTCCAGCCGGACGCAGTCGCGGAACATCTGCAGTTCAGGCTCCTGCAGGCAGGCCGCGGCGCAGTTCTCGCAGGCCTTCAGGCAGGTCAGGCAGGCGTCGATGCACTCCCGCATCAGCGCGGCGTTCAGGGCCGCCGGGTTCGTTGGGGTGGTCATGCCTCAGGGTGCGCCGGGCCGCGCGAAGAAGCGTGGGAATCCGCTCAAGGCATTTGTGCGGGCGCCTCAGGGCATCAGGCGTTCGGTGCGCCAGCCGCTTCCCTCCGGCACGTACCGGAAGCGGTCGTGCATGCGGTTCGGGCGGCCCTGCCAGAACTCCCACTCCTGCACGGTCACCCGGTACCCGCCCCAGAAGGTCGGGCGGGGCACCACCGCGCCGTGCGGGTACTGCGCCTGAAGCGCCGCGAATTTCTCCTCCAGCGCCTCGCGGCTGGGGATGGGCGCGCTCTGCGGGTCGCTGGCGTGCGCGGCCAGTTGACTGTCGTGGGGGCGCACGTGGAAGTAATGGTCGGCTTCCTCGTCCGGCACGCGGGTCACGGGGCCGTAGGCACGCACCTGCCGTTCCAGTTCCGCCCAGTAGAACAGCACCTCCGCCTGCGGGTTGGCGCTCAGGTCCAGGCCCTTGTGCGACTCGAAGTTCGTGTAGAAGGTGAACGCACCGTCCGCGGCGCCGCGCAGCAGCACGGTGCGCACGCTGGGGCGGCCCTGCGCGCTGGCGGTCGCCACGCTCATCGCGTACGGCTCGGGCACGTCGGCGGCCAGGGCCTCCTGGAACCAGGCCTGGAACTGCTCCAGGGGGTCGGGGTGCAGGTCCGTGCGCCGCAGGGCCGCGCGCGTGTACGACACGCGCATGGACGTCAGGTCGGTCATGCCGGCAGGATACCCGCCCCCTGGCCGACCGCCCAGGCCGGACACCCCGGGCGGCGGCCGGGACAGGCCGGAAATAGTGTCCTCTGGACATGAAGCACAATGCAGGCATGAAGAGCCTGAACGCCTCCCAGATCGCCACGCTCCTTCAAGGCCGCAACCTCGTGAACCCGCGCGTGGTCGTCAGCGGCAACCAGGCCATTCCCTGGCAGCTCCTGAACGTCCTCGACGAGACCCTGCCCGAATACCGCATCAACGCCCTGAACGCCCCCAAAGGCCTGCCCCGCCGCGACGGCGTCACCTACGAGACGTCCTTCGTGGGCGCCGGCATGCGCGGCAGCGGCCGCCTCGTGTACACCCCCGCGCGCCTCAGTATGGTGCCCCTGCTGTTCGGCACCACCCGCGCCCCGGACGTGCTGCTGCTGCACACCAGCGCCCCCCGGAACGGCAAACTCTCCCTGGGCGTCGAGGTGAACATCCTGCCCGCCGCCATCGAGGCCGCCCAGAAACGCGGCGCGCTGATCCTCGCGCAGGCCAACAGCCGCATGCCCTACACCTTCGGCGACGGCGAGTACGACGTGGACGTCTTCGACGGCGTGCTGGAAGTGGACGAGTTCCTCCCCGCCCTCCCGCCCCGCGAGGCGCCCGCCGCCGGCAGCACCGACGCGCGCGGGGACAGCGCCGCGCAGATCGGCGCCCTGGTCGCCGGCCGCATCCGGGACGGCGCCACCATGCAGCTCGGCATCGGCGAGGTCCCGGACGCCGTGCTGCTCGGCCTGACCAAGCTGAAGAACCTGGGCGTCTGGAGCGAGATGTTCAGCGACGGCGTGCTCGCCCTGGACGCCGCCGGCGCCCTGGACCCCAGCCGCAAGATCATCTCGTCCTTCGCGTTCGGCAGTCAGGCGCTGTACGACTGGATTCACGAGAACGACCGGATCGTCATGCTCCGCACCGAGAAGACCAACGACCCCGCCCAGATCGCCCAGCAGCCCGGCATGACCAGCGTGAACACCGCCCTGCAGATCGACCTGTTCGGGCAGGCGAACGCCAGCCGCATCGGCGCGCGCATCTTCAGCGGCTTCGGCGGCCAGACCGACTTCATCGTCGGCGCCAGCCACGCCCCCGGCGGGCAGGCCATCATGGCGCTGCGCAGCTGGCACCCCAAGGCCCAGGTCAGCACCATCGTCGGCATGCTCGGCGAACCCACCACCAGCTTCCAGCCGACCGCCGTGGTCACCGAGCAGGGCGTCGCCGAGATCTTCGGATACGACGAGAAACGCCAGGCGGCCATGCTGATCGAGCACGCCGCCCACCCCAACGCCCGCGAGCACCTGTGGTACGAGGCCCGCCGCCTCGGCCTGACCTGAGCCGCCAAGGCAACTAAGGAGGAAGGCCACCCGGGGAATCCAATCTCTCCGGGTGGCCTTCCTCTTTCCGCCGTTCGTTTCAGCGCAGGCGGCGCACCGCGAGCCACGGCACCAGGGACACGCCCAGGTTCAGCAGCAGGATCAGCGTAAGGGCCTGCGCCGTGGGCTGCACCTGCGCGATCAGCGCCCCGCCCAGCCCGGCGGCGGCCGCCACGGCCAGCACCTCCACGTTCGCGAGCTGCCCGGACAGCGCCCCGCCCTGCCCCTGCGGCGCGGTGCTCAGGGCGTACAGGCTGTTGCTGTTGTACCCCACGCCCATGCCCACGCCCGCGATGAACCACCCGGCGAACACCGTCCACAGCGGCAGCGGCCCGGTCAGGCCCCCCAGCGTGAGCAGCACCCCGCCGCTGAGCACGACGGCGGCCCACGCCACGCGGGAGCGGCGGGTGTCCTCGCCGTACCGGCGTTCGATCCAAGCCTGCAGGTTCGCGCCCAGAGTCCAGCTGATGCCGCCCACCGTGAGGATCAGGCCGGCCTGCGTGGCGTTCAGGCCGTGCAGCTGTTGCAGGGCCAGGGTCAGGAAAGGACTGGTGCCCATCATCGCCCAGGCCATCGCGGCGCGCAGGCCCAGCGCGGCACTCAGGCCGGGGCGCAGGCTCAGGATGCCGGGCGGGAACAGCGGCCGGGCCGCCCAGGCGGTGCCCAGCACACCCAGCAGCACCAGCGGCACGCTGAGCAGGTCGGCGCGGCGCAGACCTTCCAGCAGGAGACCGGTGGCGACCGGCAGCGTCACGGCGTAGATCAGCAGGCGCTTTCCGCCACGGTCTCCGGTTCCTGCCGGCAGGGACCGCAGGGGCAGCACGCACAGCGGCGCGGCCACCGCCAGCAGCGCCCCCAGGCTCCACATCACGGCCCGCCAGGTCCACACCTCGGCCAGCTGCGCGGCCAGCCACGGCCCGACCAGCCCCGGGATCATCCACGCGAACGCCACGGCGCCCAGCATCCGCGCCTGCGCCGGCCCCTGGTATGCCCGGCCGATCACCGCGAACGGCAGGGCGTTCAGGCCGCCCACGCCCAGGCCCTCCAGCACCCTCCCGGCGATCAGGACCTCCATACCCGGCGCGAACCCCACCAGCACCAGGCCCGCGCCCAGCAGCCCCAGCGCCAGGCCTGCGCTGCCCGCCAGGCCGCGTCGGTCGGCGACCAGGCCGGTCAGGACCGCGCCGGTCAGGCAGGCCAGCATGAACGCGCTGGACACCCACCCGTACAGGCTCAGGCCCCGGAGGTCCCGGGCGATCTCGGGCGCCACGGTGCTCATGGCCACCGATTCCAGCGCGACGATAGTGATGGCGAGCAGCAGGCCGGGCCCCAGCAGCGGGGACAGGGTGGGGGCGGGGCGGGTCACGGCGGTCGTCACGGCGCGAGTATAGGCGGCGCTTCCAGCCGGGCCCGGGCGTGCGGCGGCGCCCTCAGCGCAGGCGGGCGATCCGCTCGCGGATCAGGTCGAAGAACCCGTCCGCGTCCACCTTCACGCCCACCTGCGCGTTCGGCGCCTGCCCGGTCACGCGCCATACGTCCGCCACGGTGCGGCCCGCGCCGGACCCGTCGGTCGTGTCGATCTGCACGTGCATGGCCTGCATCCCGAACAGGTCCGGGCGCAGCAGCCACGCCACAGTCAGCGGGTCATGCAGCGCGCCGCCGTCCCAGCCGTAACGGTCCAGGTGATGCTCGGCGAAGAAGTCCAGCAGCGCCGCCACGAACTCGCCCACGTCCGTGCCCAGATCCCGGAAGCTCTGCACGCGGGCGGGCCCGGCGATGCACTGGTGACTGGCGTTCAGGCCGAACATGACCAGCGGCACGCCGGACTCGAACACCACCCGCGCGGCGTGCGGGTCGGCCAGGGCGTTGAACTCGGCGGCGGGCGTCCAGTTGCCGGTGTCGGTGCTGCCGCCCATCCACACCACCTGCTGGACCAGCGGCACGATGTCCGGCGCCAGCCGGAAGGCCAGGGCGAGGTTCGTGAGCGGCCCGGTGGGCACCAGCGTCACCTCGTGCGGCCGGGCGCGCACCTGCTCGATGATGAAGCGCGCCGCGTGCCCCTCCTCCACCCCGCGGGTGGGAGCGGGCAGGTGCGGGCCGTCCAGGCCGCTGGCGCCGTGCACCGCCTCGGCGCTGATCCGGGGGTTCACCAGCGGCCGGTCCGCTCCGGCGTACACCGGCACGCCCGAGCGCACGACCTCCCGGGTGACCAGGGCGTTGCGGACGGTGCGCTCCAGGCCCACGTTCCCGAACACGACCGTCACGCCAAGCACCTCCAGTTCCGGGCTGGCCAGGGCCAGCAGGAGGTTCACGGCGTCGTCGTGGCCGGGGTCCATGTCCAGAATCACGCGCTGAGGCTGCGGCATCCGGCCATTGTGGCACCCGGCCCGGGCGGGGCTCGCATCTTGTGGGTTTCCTTAGGTCACTGCTGTCTAAAGTGATTGTCAGCTCCGTGCCATCTCCGTCAGATACCGGGGCGTAGCATGGCTCCATGAAGGGCCTGCGTGAGTTCATCGACTGGTTGCGGGAAGCGCTGAAGGGCGCCGCCCAACCCCAGCCTCAGCCGGTCCCGGTGCCCGTGCGCGTCAGACGCGGCTGACATCGGCCCCACTTCGCCTCCAGAACGCATGTAACAGCAAGTTTCACCCACCCCCGAATTCCTGACAGGTTTCCCAGAGTCCCACCCGACCGCGGACCCTTCATGATCACCGCCCGCCCCGACCGGCGGGCGCTTTCCTGCCGCTGTCCCGCCGCGCGGTACAGGACCGGCGCAGCTCACTGTGGCGGCCCGCCACCACGCTATTCTGCGGGGCGTGTCCTGGCCGTCCGATCATGGTATGAGTGAACTGCGCGCATTGATCGCCGATCGGGACCAGACCGACCGGGACCGCGTGGACGCGGCCTACGACTTCGCCCGCGACGCGCACGACGGCGTCAACCGCAAGAGCGGCGAGCCGTACATCACCCACCCGGTCGCCGTGGCCGTCATCCTCGCGAAACTCGGCATGGACACCGAGAGCCTGATGGCCGGGCTGCTGCACGACACCGTCGAGGACGTCGAGGGCGTGACCTTCGAGACCATCGAGGCCAGATTCGGCCCGGACGTGCGCCGCATCGTGGAAGGCGAGACGAAAGTCAGCAAGCTCTCCAAGCAGGGCAGCCAGCAGGCCGAGATCGCCCACTCCGGCCGCGACATGCAGGCCGAGAACCTGCGCCAGATGCTGGTCGCCATGACGGCCGACATCCGCATCATCGTGGTGAAACTCGCCGACCGGCTGCACAACATGCGCACCCTCGGATCCATGAAGCCCGAGAAGCAGCAGCGGATCGCGCGCGAGACCATGGACATCTTCGCGCCGCTCGCGCACCGCCTCGGCATCGGGCGGATCAAGTGGGAACTGGAGGACCTGAGCTTCCAGTACCTGCACCCCGACGAGTACGCCTACCTGCAAAGCCGCCTGCGCACCCGCCAGGAGGAACGCGACACCCTGATCCAGGGCGCCGTGAAACAGCTGCGCGAGGCGCTGGAAGATGACCTGGAACTGCCCGACTGGGTGCAGGACATCGACATCGCCGGGCGCAGCAAGCACCTGTGGAGCATCCACAACAAGATGAAACGCGAGGGCAAGGCCCTGGAGCAGATCTTCGACCTGCTCGCCATCCGCGTGATCCTCACGCCGAGGGAACTGCGCGTGCCCGAAGGCACCGACGAGAGCCGCCGCGAACGCGCCGAGGAAACCCGCGAGAAACGCATCTGCTACCACACCGTGTCCATCGTGCACAGCATGTGGACGCCGCTGCCGGGCCGCTTCAAGGACTACATCGCCGTGCCCAAACCCAACGGGTACCAGTCGCTGCACACCACCGTGATCAGCCAGAGCGGCCAGCCCATCGAGGTGCAGATCCGGTCCCGGCGCATGCACGAGGTCGCCGAGTTCGGCGTGGCCGCCCACTGGATGTACAAGCAGGGCGCCCAGCTGGCCCAGAAGGACCGCGAGAACTGGATCGCGCAGCTGCGCGAACTCCAGAACGAGATCAACGACGCCTCCGACTACCTGGACGCCGTGAAGACCGACATCCTCTCCCAGCGCGTGCGCGTCTTCACGCCCAAGGGCCTGGCCGTGAGCCTCCCGGCCGGCAGCACCACCATCGACTTCGCGTACCACATTCACACCCGCATCGGCGAGACCACCGTGGGCGCCCGCGTGAACGGCAGCATCGTCCCCCTGAGCCACAAGCTCGGCAACGGCGACATGGTCGAGATCGTCACCAGCAAGAACGGCCGGCCCAGCAAGGACTGGCTGAACTTCGCCGTGACCCGCAGCGCCCGCGCGAAGATCCGCCACCACTTCCGCACCCAGGAACGCGAGGAAGCCCTCAAGCGCGGCCACGACCTGCTGGAACGCTACCTGCGCAAACGCCAGATGGCCGTGCGGCAGCTCATGCGCACCAAACTGCTGGAAGAAGCCACCCAGAAACTCCTCGGCAGCCGCAACCCGGACGACCTGTACCACGCCCTCAGCGCCGGCAAGACCACCCCCGCCGTCGTGGCCCGCATCCTGTCCCCCAGCCTCGCCGAGGAACAGAAACCCAGCCCCCGCCGCCGACAGGGCCCCCAGGAACCCACGCCGGGCGGCGTGTACGTGGAGGGCTTCACCACCACCACCAAACTCAGCAACTGCTGCACGCCCATCCGCGGCGACCTGATCATGGGCTACCTCACCCGCGGGCGCGGCGTCAGCATTCACCGCATCGACTGCCCCAACATGATCCGGCTGCTGAAAGACGAACCGGAACGCTGCGTGGCGGCCTCCTGGAGCGCCACCGAGGGCGGCCACATGACCGCCGACCTGGACGTCATCGCCCGCGACCGCAGCGGCCTGCTCGCCGACGTGCTGGGCGTCCTGACCCGCATGAAGGTCAGCCCGCTGAAGATCGAGGCGGCCGTGAGCGTGGAGGAGATCGCGCACATCTACCTGCGGGTCAGCGTGCGCAACAACACCGAACTGCTGGGCATCACCAGCGCCATCCGCCGCGTGCCCAGCGTCACGGACGTCGTGCGGCTGAACGCCAGCAAGGCCGCCGGCACCGCCTGACCCGCCCCCCCGGCCGTTCCGGGGCGAGGTGACGCGGCGCGGCGCTAAGCTCGGCGCGTGACCGACGCGCCCACGCCCGACCACCCGACCCTCACCCTGTTCCCGGACCTGGGGGACCTGTACCGCCTGCAGCCGCAGTTCAACGCGGGCACCGTGGTGGAACTGCTGCGGGCCCGGAACGTGCGCGAGGTGCTGTGGGCCAGTGGCCCCGACCCGGACCACCCCCTGCGCGACGCGCTGCCCGCCGCCGGCATCGCCATCCGCGAGGGCTTCACGGCGGACTGGGCCTGGGCGGACGCCGAACACGCCGAACTGCAATCCTACCTGCAGCAGTACCCGCAGGGCCGCGAGCGCATGCGCGACGCCGCCCGCGCCGAACAGGCCTTCGCGGACGAACTCACCGCGCCCCTCACCGCCGCCCGCATCCCCGCGCTGCTCGACGCCGCCCGCACCTACCACGCCACCCTGAAAGACCGCCTGGACGAGGGCCCCGGCACCCGCTGGCACGCCCGGCGGCTGGACGAACTCGCCGCGCGGCTGACCGGCGAGACCGGCACCGTCATCGCCGCGCTGGACGACCTGCCCGGCCTGCTGGACCGCCTGCCGGGCGCGGCCCTGGCCGACCTGCACGCCGCTGCCCCCGGCGAACTCAGCCGCGTGCGCGCCCTGGCCGACCGGGCCTGGCAGCTGCGCGACGAGGACGACCTGAACGCCCTGCTCGAGGCCCTGACGCGCGAGACCGGCGACCGCGTGACCCCCAGGGCGGAACTGGACGCTGCGGCCGCCAGCATCTACCTCGCGGTCGGGGACCTTGCAGCGGCCCGCACGCTGCTGGAACGCGCCGCGCACGCCCTCACGGACGACCAGCCGCGCAGCCTGCCGGGCCTGGTCCTGGCCCGGCTGGGGCAGGTGCGGGATGCGCAGGGCGACCGCGACCTCGCCCTGCGCACCTACCGGGCGGCGCTGGCGCTCTCGCACGTGCCCCAGGTGGCGCGGGAAACGGCCGACCTGGGCCTGACCACGCCGTTCACGCTGGAACTGCCCGACGAGACCGGCACGGAGTGAGGGCTGCGTCACCAACGCCGCTGCGGTACGCTGTGAGTCATGTTCCTGGCCCTGCTCACCCTGCATAACCTCGTCCGCTGGGCGGTGCTGATCCTGGGCGTGGTCGCCCTGGTCCGCACCCTGCCCGGCCTGGGCGGCAATCGCGTCTTCACCGCCGCCGAGCGCCGCTCGGTCGCGTCGTTCATGAGCGCCGTTCACCTTCAGCTGCTGCTGGGCCTGCTGCTGTTCGCGGTGAGCGGCATGCAGCGCATCCCGGTGTTCGCGGACGCCACCCGGCCGTCGTTCCAGTGGGAGCACCTGGGCGTGGGCGTGCTGATCGCCGTGGCCGCCACCCTGGCGAACAGCCTGAGCAAACGCGCCGAGGGCGACGCCGCAAAGTTCCGCGCGGCGGCCTCCTGGACCGGCATCGCCATGCTGCTCACCCTGCTGATGATCCCCTGGTGGCGCCCGCTGCTGCGCCTGTTCACGCAGTAAATCCGGCAGGGACACAGGAGGCGCGGCCACTTGCTCTGGCCGCGCCTCCGCCCCTTGTTCCGCCCGCAGTTGCGGCCCCGTCCCACCCGCCGTTTGCGGCAACCCGGGCGCGCATGGAACCATGGGCCCGATTCCGCCCCCGTCCCCCCGCCCCGCCCGGAGGTTCCCCCATGACCGACCCCACCCCCCACCTGATTCGCACGTCCCGCGACGGCGACGTCCTGATCCTGACCATCGACAACCCGCCCGTGAACGCCTTCTCACCGGGCGTCCCCGAGGGCCTCAAGGCCGGCCTGGACGCCGCCGCGACCGACGACACCGTGAAGGCTGTGGTCATCATCGGCGGAGGCCGCACCTTCATCGCCGGGGCGGACATCCGCACCTTCAACCTCCCGCGCGAACAGGCGCCGGACCTGCGCGGCACCATCGCGAAACTGGACGCCTTCCCCAAGCCCACCGTGGCCGCCCTGCACGGCACCGCCCTGGGCGGCGGGTTCGAACTGGCGCTCGGCTGCACCCACCGCGTCGCCACGCCCGACGCCAAGGTCGGCCTGCCGGAAGTGAAACTGGGCCTGCTGCCCGGCGCGGGCGGCACGCAGCGCCTGCCCCGCGTGGTGGGCGTGAAAAAGGCCCTGGACCTGATCCTGTCCGGCACCCCGGTCGGCGCCGCGCCCGCCCGCGACCTGGGCCTGATCGACGAGATCGTCGAGGGCGACCTGCTCACGGGCGCCGTCGCCTTCGCGCGGCGCGTGGCGGACGTGCGCCCCCTGCCCCGCATCAGCGAGCGCCCCGCGCAGCCTGACCCCGAAGCGATCGAGGCGGCCCGCCAGAGCATCAGGAAAACGCACCGCGGCCAGCTGTCCCCGCAGTTCATCGTGGACCTCGTGGACCTCGCCACCCGCACGCCCTTCAATGAAGGCCACGCCGAGGAAGGCGTGAATTTCGTGCAGGCCAAGGACAGCCCCCAGTCCCGCGGCATGCGGCACATGTTCTTCGCCGAACGTGAAGCCGCCAAGATTCCCGGCCTGGACAAGACCACGCCCACCACCGATATCCGCCGCGTGGGCGTGATCGGCGCCGGCACCATGGGCGGCGGCATCGCCATGAACTTCCTGAACGCCGGCATTCCCGTCACCATCGTGGAAACCGCGCAAGAGAACCTGGACCGCGGCCTGAACACCATCCGCAAAACCTACGAGGCCAGCGCCGCCAAGGGCCGCCTCAAGCCCGAGGACGTGCAGAAGCGCCTGGACCTCCTGACCCCCACCCTGAGCATGGACGACCTCGGGGACGCCGACCTGATCATCGAGGCGGTGTTCGAGGACATGGCCGTGAAGAAGGACATCTTCACGCGCCTGGACGCCGTCGCCAAACCCGGCGCGATTCTTGCCACGAACACCAGCACCCTGGACGTGGGCGAGATCGCCGCCGTCACCTCCCGCCCCGAACAGGTGATCGGCCTGCACTTCTTCAGCCCCGCGAACATCATGAAACTCCTGGAGATCGTCCGCACGGACAAGACCAGCGACAGCGTCCTGGCCACCAGCCTCAAACTCTCCCGCACCATCGGCAAGGTCGGCGTGGTCGTCGGCGTGTGCAACGGCTTCGTCGGAAACCGCATGCTGTACGCCTACCGCGAACAGGCCAGCAAGGCCGTGCTGGAAGGCGCCACCCCCCAGGCCGTGGACGCCGCCATGAACTCCCTCGGCCTCCCCATGGGCCCCTACGCCATGAGCGACATGGCCGGCCTCGATATCGGGTACATGGCCCGCCGCGCCGCCGCGGAACGCGCCGGGCAGCCCATGCCCGACGACTGGGTGGACCGCGTCGTGCAGCTGGGCCGCAAGGGCCAGAAAACTGGCGCTGGCGTGTACGACTACCCCGACGGCGGCCGCACACCCGTCCCCAGCCCCGCCGTGGACGACCTCATCCAGGCCTACCGCGCCGAGAAGGGCGTCCAGCCGCGCGAGGCCACGCAGGACGACCTCATCTCCCGCCTGACCGCCACCCTGGCGAACGAGGGCGCCCGCATCCTGGAAGAAGGCATCGCGCTGCGCGCCAGCGACATCGACACCATCTACACCTACGGGTACGGCTTCCCCGCCTACCGCGGCGGCCCCATGCACTACGCCAGCGAACAGGGCCTGACCACCGTCGTCCAGACCCTGGAACGTCACAGTCTGGAGGTCGCGCCCCTCCTGCGCCGACTCGCGCAGGAAGGCAAAACCTTCGCCCAGTACGACGCCGAACGCGCCAAAAGCCAAACCTGATTCTCGATGAAGCCAGAAAGAGAGCCGCTCCCACGGGAGCGGCTCTCACTTGATTGGTGGATTACAGGGCGCCGCAGTCGTACACGGGGATGCCGCCGGGGGCCTGCACGCTGTCGGCCTGGCCGTCCGGGTTGTAGCCCGTGACCGTGACGAAGGTGGTGCCCTTCTGCACGGGGTTGATGACGATGGCCTGCGCCTTCACGCCGCTGCTCGTCTTGAGGGGCGCCATGCCCGGGCCGAAGGTGTACGTGAACGTGTCGCGCCCGCTGGTGTCCGGAGCGAACCAGCCGGTGGTCTGAAGTTTCCCTTCGGGGAAGCGGGTGCCCTGGGCGCCGTCAAAGTAGGCGTCCAGTTTGGCGAGGGGTCCCGTCCAGCTCACGTCCATCGTGACTGTCGTGTCGCGGTCGTCGCAGATGATGTACTCCTGCTGGCCCTGGCTGTTCGTGCGGGTCCAGTTGGAGGTAAAGCCGTTCACGGCCGTGACGTCCACGGGCGCGGAGATGAAGCCTCCTCCGCAGCTGGCGAGGAGTCCGGTCATGCTGATGGCGGCGAGCAGCATCTTTTTCATGCCTCTCACTGTGCCGTGCGAATCTGACCGCCCGGTGATGATGGTCTTGAAGGTTCGTGAGGGCAGAGCAAATGAATGAAGGTGGCCCTCACGAAGCCGGGGCGCCTCAGGCCATCTGGAGGGGGCTGCTGAGCGCGGCGGCTTCCGGCGTGTGCCGTGGGAGTTCCGGGAGAGGCTGGCCGTCCGGGCCGAGCAGGGTGCCGTACATCATGTGCGGCGTGGCGTGCCCGATCCGCACGGGGTAGATGCCGGGCCGGTCGGCGCCCAGGGCCTTGGGCACGACGGTGGGGTGGTTGCCGCTCGTGTGGCCTTCCAGGAAGGCGGGGTCGTGCGCGTCGCCGCGCAGCAGGACCTGTTGCACGGTGCCGACCTTCGCGGCGTTCTTGCGCGCGCTCCATTCCTTCTGTTTAACGATGAGACGCTGGAGGCGTTCGGTTTTTACGTCGCGGGGCAGGTCCTGGAAGTGCGTGTAGCTGGGCGTGCCCGGGCGGGGGCTGTAGATGAACATGTACGCGCTGTCGTACCCGACCTCGTCGTACAGGCTCAGCGTGTCCTGGAAGTCCTCTTCGGTCTCGCTGGGGAAGCCGACGATGATGTCGGTGGCGAGCACGGCGTGGGGGACGTGCCGTCGGATCTGTTCGATGTGCGTGAGGTACTTCTCGCGGGTGTACTCGCGGGCCATGCGGCGCAGCACGCGGTTGGAGCCGCTCTGCACGGGCAGGTGAATGTACTCGCACATGGCGGGCGTCTCGCCGATGGCGGCGGCGACGTCCTCGGTGAAGTTCATAGGGTGGCTGGTGGTGAATTTCACGCGCTGCACGCCGCTGCGGCCCACCATGCGGATCAGTTCGGCGAAGGTGGGGTACCCGGCGAGTCTGGCGCCCTGGTCCACGCCGTAGGCGTTCACGTTCTGCCCCAGCAGCGTGACTTCCTGCACGCCGGCCGCGAGGAGGCTGTCGAGTTCCCGGAGGATGTCGTCGGGGTGGCGGCTGACCTGGGGGCCGCGGGTGGTGGGCACGATGCAGTACGTGCAGTGGTGGTCGCAGCCGCGCATGATCGTCAGGTGCGCCTGGAGTTTCCCGGTTGGGGCGGGGGGGATGTGGGCGTGCAACTCGTCCTTGAACTGCAGGCCCCAGAAGCGCTCGTTGCTTTCCAGCGCCGCGCCGATGTCCAGCAGGCTGCCGGGGCCGAGCAGGACGTCCACCTGGAACTTGCGGGCCATCTGCTGGCCTTCTTCGAGCTGCGCGAGGCAGCCCATCATGCCCACCACCAGGGGCCGCTGCGCCTTGACCTTGCGCAGGTCCCCGAGCAGGCTGCGGACCTTCTCCACGGGTTTGCCGCGCACTGCGCAGGTGTTCAGCAGCACGAAGTCCGCCTCGTCCACGCTGCTCACGAGGTCCGCGCCCAGGGACACCAGCTGGGATTCCACGAGGTGCGTGTCGTACTCGTTCATCTGACAGCCGTAGGTCACGATATGTGCTCGCGTATGAACCACTCTCCTCTCAGCCTGACGGGTGGATCCCGGGGCCTTTCCCGCCCGCCCCGCGCGGGGGCCGGCGAACAGGGGAGAGTGTACCAGGGGCGGGTTACTGCACGCGGGTGAGGGTGATGGGGTAGCCCAGGCCGTTCACGTTGAGTTTCCCGGTCATGGTCCGCCCGGTCTGCCGGGCGCTGAGGACCGCGTTCGCCTTGAGGCTGAGGTTCGTGAATCCGAAGCCCAGGATGGACGCGTTCAGGCGCACGCCGTCCTGCGCGGTGACGGTCATGCTGACCTCACGCCCGTCCCCGGTGGGCAGGGCGGTCCCGGCGACCAGGAAGCGGTCGCGGCTGGAGAGGTTTTCCAGCGTGCCCCTGAGGTCGTGGGTGCCGCCGTTCACGGTGAAGGTCAGGCGGTACTGCTGCCGGGTGAGGAGCACCTGGGCGTGCCCCTCCCAGACCTCCACCGGCTGGACCTGCGGGGCGGGCACGCAGGCGGTGGCCGTGAGCAGCAGGGCGGCGGCACTGAGGGGCAGGCGGGCGGCGCGGGTCATCAGGCCCGCATGGTACCGGGGCGGCTTACGGCGCGCGCTCCAGGTCCGTCACGCGGTTCAGGGTGAGGTTGAAGGGCAGCACCTCGCGGCCCAGCACGACGCTGTTCAGGCGGCCGGTGACCTGCCCGGCCGTCATCTCACCGCGGAAGGTGGCGCGCCACGCGCTGCCCTCGTAGCCGTTCAGGTCCAGGCTGCCGCTCTGCCCGCCCCACGTGAAGCGCCCGGTGACGGAGTACGCCTTGCGGCTTTGCAGGTTCAGGAGCACGCCGGTCGCCTGGGCGCTGCGCTGCGTGTACACCAGGGTCAGGCGGTAGGGGACGCGGCCGGTCACTCCCGTGGCGTAGCCCTCGAACGTGCCGTTCAGCTGACGTTCCAGCGCGGTGACGGGCGTGAGCTCCGCCCCCAGCAGCGTGCAGCCGCTGAGAAGGGGCGTCAGGGCCAGGAGGGGAAACAGGCGGCGGGCGGGCATGCCCGAGCGTAGGCCGGGCTCATGAACCGGACCTGACGTCGCGCGCGCTCTGGAGGCCCAGGCCCAGCCCGAGCAGGCGGTCGTCGTGGCCCGGCGGCGCCACGAGCTGCACACCCACGAACGGCGTGGTGGTGGGCACGGCCAGCGTGGGCAGGCCCAGCAGACTGAACGGCGCGGTCAGGCGCAGCGCCGCGCGGCGCAGGGGCAGGCGGCCGTCCCGCAGCTCCACCTCGGCCTGCCCGGCCAGGGGCGGCGGGGTGGGCACGGCCGGCGCCAGTAATACGTCAAAGGCCGTGAACACGCCGTCCAGCCGGGCCCGGTACTCCTCGCGCCGCCCGAAGGCCGCCTGCACCTCAGCGGGCTCCAGCGCCGCGCCCTGCCTCAGGGTCGCCAGCGTGAACGGCAGGAACCCCGGGTCCTCCAGCCGCAGCGCCTCGGCGTGCACCTGCGCGGCCTCGCTGATCACGATGGGGGTGTAGGCGTCCAACATCTCCGGCAACTCCACCCGCGTGACCTGCGCGCCCTGTCCCTCCAGGTCAGTGGAAAAGGCCCGCACCGCCGCGTGCACGGCGTCGTCCACCCAGCCGTCCGGAAGCCACAGGGCCACCCGCACCCCCGCCCAGTCCCGGACCGGCACGCGCTGCCCGGTCAGGGCCTCGTGCACGCGCGCCACCGTCCGCACGTCCCGCGCGAGCGGCCCGGCGTGATCACAGGTCCACGACAGGGGCAGCACGCCCTCCGTGCTCCACGCCGGGTGGCGTTTCGTGGGCTTGAACCCGGTCACGCCGCACCACGCCGCCGGAATGCGGATGCTGCCGCCCGTGTCCGTGCCCAGCGCGAAGTCCACCTGCCCCAGCGCCACGCTCACGGCCGCGCCGCTGCTGCTGCCGCCCGGCACCCGCTCCGGATCGGCCGGGTGAGCCGTGCCGCCAGAGCCGTTCAGGCCGGTGATGCCCAGCGCGATCTCGTGCAGGTGCGTCTTACCCACCGCGGACGCGCCCAGGTCCAGCAGCCGGCGCACCAGCACGCTCTCGCCGGGGTCCGGGACAGGCGCGCGCGTGCTCGCCCCCAGCGGCCAGCCGGGCACGCCGTACAGATCCTTCACGCTGAAGGTCAGGCCCGACAGCGGCCCGCCCGGCACGCCCGGCAGGGGAGAGGCCGGGCGGTACGCCCAGGCACGCTGCGGATCGTCCGGAAGGGCAGTGGGGGAGGAGGGCGCGGAACCGGTCATGCGCGCAGGCTACCGCCCGGCCCGCCGGAGGGAGCGGCGGGTGGGTACACTGCCCGCATGACGCTGCTGGACATCTCGCGCGCCCTCACGCCCGGCCACCCGAACTGGCCCGGCGACGCCGACTTCACCGTGGACCCCGGCATGCGCATCGATGCCGGAGACAGCGTGAACACCGGCATCCTGCGCACCAGCACGCACACCGGCACGCACGTGGACGCCCCCTGGCACTACGACGACGCCGGCGCCCGACTGCACGAGCTGCCCCTGGACGTGTACGTCGGGCCCTGCCAGGTCCTCACCGTGTACGGCACGGACGCCGTGGACGCCGCCGCGCTGCGCAACCTCCCGGCCACCCTGCCCCCGCGGCTGCTGCTGAACACCGGCCAGCCCGCCCACTGGGCCACCTTCCCCACCGACTTCCGCGCCCTGACGCCCGCCTTCATCCGCGAGGCGGCGCGGCGCGGCGTGCGCCTGATCGGCACGGACTCTCCCAGCGTGGACCCCCTGGACAGCAAGACCCTGGACGCCCACCACGCCTGCCGCGAAACCCGCACCCTGATCCTGGAGGGCCTGAACCTGCACGGCGTCCCGGACGGCCACTACGAACTGATCTGCCTGCCGCTGCCCCTGCACGGCGCGGACGGCGCGCCCGCCCGCGCGATCCTGCGCCCCCTGTAACCCGCCGCTCCGGGCCGAGGGGTCACGCCAGCCCGAAACGCCGGGCGACCTCCACCGGCGCGCGCTTCGGGCGGCCGGTGGCCGGGTCCACCCACACCCAGTCGGTGCGGCACTCCGCCAGCCGCTCCGGTTCCCCGGAACCCAGGCGGTCCACGGTATACACGCGCGTGCTGCAGGGCCCGCTGTGATCCAGCAGCAGCGTCCGCACGCGCACGCTGTCACCCAGCAGCGCGGGGCGCAGGTACCGGATGGTGTGCTGCCGCGCCAGCGGCACCGCCCCCAGCGCCATCAGCGCCGGCGTGTCCATGCCCTGGCTGGCCGCATGCGCGCGGGCGACCGCCTCGCACCACCCCAGGTACACCGTGTTGTTCACGTGCCCCATATCGTCCAGGTCCGCCGCCGTGGCCGTCAGGGTGATCTCGTGCTGCCGCAACGCCGGGAAAGCCGCCCAGTCCAGCGCGCCCAGCGTGAACTCCTCGCGGGGCAGGCTCACCCGGCCGCCCCGAGCAGACCGTTCACGAACGCGGCGCCGGCGACGTCGTGACGGGTCACGCCGCCCCGGTCGTGCGTGGTGTACCGCACGGTGAGAACCCGGTACCCGAGCAGCAGGTCCGGGTGGTGGTCCACCGCCTCGGCGTGCTCCGCGATCTTCAGCGCGCACTCCAGGCCCGCGCGGTATGTGGGAAAGGTCAGGGTGCGCTCCAGCCACGTCTCGTGCGCGGTCCACCCTTCGGGCAGCTGGGCGGTGATCTCCTCGGTGGTCAGGCGGCGGCGGGACATGCCCCAGCGTACGGGACGGCGGCTGCTGGCCGAAAAGTCAGGACAGTGACAAAAAGTTAAGACATCTTCATGTAGGATATTTCTCACATCAGACAAGGAGGTGCTCCATGCGTTCGTTGATCCGTCAACTGTTCACCCGCCGCCGTCGCCCCGTCCCCCCCTGCGCACGGCCGACGCCACCCATCAGCGAACTGGACCTCCTCCGCGCCCTCGGCTGCGACCTGTAACCCAGTCCGCCCCCGCCGTCTGCACCGAACCCAACCCACAACGGCGTGTCCTTCAGAAGAGATTTCGGGGACACGCCGACTCCTGTTCCGGGGAACGCCGCTGCGCCCCAGCCACACCTCGGGGTCGCTCGTCGTGCCCTCAGCCCCTGGATTCGATTCTGAAGGGGTGCGTGGTACACGCCTGCGCTTTCACTGAGGACCATAGATTGTTTCCTGACCGCCCTGAAGTCGCGTCCCTACGCTGAAGGTCAGAACCTGAATTCAGTGGGGCGTCTGAACCTGCGTTGCCACATCCATGACCACGTGCCTTCAACCCCGTTTCGCGTGACAGTGTGCGTTTGCGGCGGCCCGGTATGCTGGAGGGTATGGCTGTTGGTGGGGCACAGAGCGTCCTGAAGGGCACCGGGCGGGGCGCGCTTCCCCCGATGCTGGAGCAGTACGTGGCGCTGCGTGACGAGCACGCGGATTTCCTGCTGTTGTTTCAGGTGGGCGATTTTTACGAGACGTTCGGTGAGGACGCCGAACGCTGCGCGCGGCTGCTGGGCCTGGCGCTGACGCACAAGAGCAGCAAGGACTTCAGCACGCCGATGGCCGGGATTCCCGTGCGGGCGCTGGACCAGCACGTGGAGCGGCTGCTTGCGCAGGGCGTGCGGGTGGCGGTGGCGGATCAGGTGGAGGAGCCCGGGGCGGGGCTCGTGGACCGCAAGGTGACGCAGCTGCTCACGCCCGGCACCGTCACGGAGGAGCGGCACCTGACGGCGGACGAGAATTTCCTGGCGGCGGTCGCCACGGGGGACGGGTACGCGCTGGCTCTGCTGGATGTCAGCACCGGGGAGTTCCGCTGCGCGGCCTTCCATACCCGCACCGCGCTGTATGACGAACTGGCGCGGCACCGCGCGCGGGAGGTGCTGCTCGCGCCGGAACTGTCGGGGAACGCGGCGCTGCTCGCAGACTTCCAGGCGCGGTTTCCGGTCATGCTGTCCCCGGCGAACTTCGACGAGGCGGCCGCCCGCACCGAGCTGTCCACGGTGCTGGGCGACGTGCCGGGCACGCTGGGGACCCCGGCGCTGCTCCGCGCGTGCGGAGCAGTGCTGGGCTACGCGCGGGTGACGCAGCGGGGGCACCTGGAGATGGTGCGCCGCGTGATTCGCTTCGAGCCGGGCGCGCACATGCGCCTCCCGGACGCCGCCGTGCGTGCCCTGGAGGTCTTCCAGGCGCAGTCCCCGCAGGGCCTGACCCTGATGGATGTCCTGGGCGGCACGCGCACCGCCGGGGGGCGCCGGCGCCTGCGGGCGTGGCTGCGGGCGCCGCTGCTGGACGAGCTGAGCATCCGGGCCCGGCTGGACGCCGTGGAGGGCCTGACCCGCACGCCGGACCTGCGGGGGGGCGTGCGGGCGCTGCTGTATCGCGCGCACGACCTGGAACGCCTCGCGGCGCGCGTCGCCACCGGCCGCGCCACGCCGCGCGAGGTGGCGGCCCTGGCCCGCACGCTGGACCTGCTGCCGGAAGCGGTGGCGCTGCTCTCCGGGCAGGACGGGCTGCTGGGGGCCGTGCGTGCGCGGCTGGGCGGCCTGCCAGACGTCGTGACGCAGATCCGCGCGGCCCTGGTGGACGACCCGCCCCTGCGTCTGGGCGACGGGGACCTGATCCGCGAGGGCTTCCATGCCGAACTGGACGCCCTGCGCGCCGAGTCCCTGGGGCACCGCGCCTGGATGGCCGACCTGGAAACCCGCGAACGCCAGCGGACCGGGATCGGCAGCCTGAAGGTGGGCTTCAACAACGTGTTCGGGTACTACCTGGAGGTGACCGGCCCGCACCTGGGCAAGGTGCCCGCCGACTACCGCCAGATCGCCACGCTGAAGGACCGCGCGCGCTTCACCCGCCCGGACCTGCGCGAACGGGAGCGCGAAATCGCGCGCCTGGACGCCGCCGCCGCCCGACTGGAGACGGAGGTGTTCACGGAACTGCGCGCGTCCCTGGGCGCGCACGCCGAGCCACTGCTGGAAGCCGCCGGGGCCCTGGCGGACCTGGACGTGCTGGGCGCCCTGGCGGAGATTGCCGCCGAGCGCGGCTGGGTGAGACCCCAGACCGCCGGTGCCCACGCCCGCCTGACGCAGGCGCGGCACCCGGTCGTGGAACACGCCAGCGCCGCACCTTTTGTGCCCAACGACGCGCACCTGGACGACACCCGGCACGCTCTGCTGCTCACCGGTCCGAACATGGCCGGCAAGAGCACCTACCTGCGCACCGTGGCCCTGTGCGCCCTGCTGCACCAGATCGGGTCCTTCCTGCCTGCCGATCACGCCGAGCTGCCCGTGTACGACGCCATCCACACCCGCATCGGCGCGTCCGACGACCTCGCCGGGGGGCGCAGCACGTTCATGGTCGAGATGAACGAACTGGCCGCCATCCTGCACGGCGCCACCCGCCGCAGCCTCGTGATCCTCGACGAGGTCGGGCGTGGCACCAGCACCCTGGACGGCCTCGCCATCGCGCAGGCGGCCCTGGAGCACCTGCACGCCACCGGCGCGCACACGCTGTTCGCCACGCACTACTTCGAGCTCACGCGCCTGGAAGGCGACCTGCCGGGCCTCGTGAACCTGCACGTCGCCGCCGAGGAGGACGAGCGGCAGGGCCTGACCTTCTACCATCAGGTGATACCCGGCGCCGCCCGGCAGAGTTACGGCGTGGAGGTCGCCCGGCTGGCCGGCCTGCCCGCGCCGGTGGTGGCGCGTGCCGGCAAGCTGCTCACCGCGCTGAACACCCAGGGCGACGACCGGAAACTCGTGCGGGAACTCGCCGCGCTGGACCTGGGGCGCCTGACGCCCATGCAGGCGCTGGAACTGCTGCACGCCTGGCAGCGTGAACTGCGCGAGGGGGAATCACCGCCCACTCCAGTGACCGGATGATCTCGGGCCCGAACTGGTGGGCGCTCATTTCTGCCTGAACTTCAGGAGGGACGGGCCTACATTAACGGGAGATGAAACGCTCTGCCCCGTTCCTGCTTGGCCTGTCCCTGCTTCTCACTGCCTGCCCTGGCCCGCAGACACCCCCTCCGGTCGTGAAGGCCGGCGAGCACCCCAAGGTGATGAACGGCACGTACTCCTCCGCCCTCTGGGAGTCCGGCGTGTCCACCGAGATGCAGGTCACGTCGCAGGCCGGCCGCGTGTACATGCTGGACCGGGGCGTCCTCATGGCCCTGGACGCCCGGACTGGAGCGCGTCAGGCCACCGTGTTGCGCCCCCTGTCAGAGGACGTGGCGATGCTGGACGGCCAGGTCATCGTGCTGGGCGGCGGCGTGCTCACCACCCACGACCCCGTTACCCTGGCAGAGGTGAGCCGCCGCGCCCTGCCTGGCCGCTACCTGAGTCCCGACGGGCAGGTGGCCGGTGAGGCCTCCTGGACCACCGAGGGAAGACGTGACGTGCGCACCGGCAATCTCCTGCCGGACATGGGGAGCCAGTGGGTGCTGGCCCGCAGCAGTGATGACGGCTGGTTCATCCTGGAAGGCGGTAGCCAGGGGATGCAGGTGGTCCGCGCGGCGGGTGAGCCCTGCCTGCCCGGCCCCTGCCGGATCATTCCCCTGACCCAGCCGGCCTACAGCATCGAGTCGAAGACCAACCCCGCTGAGGGGTACTACCTGTCCAGGAACGGTGTCACCGCGCAAGATGCCCAGGGTGGCCCGGCGCAGACCCTGACTGACACGGCGGGGGGTGCCCTGCTGCGGCACGGCGACCGTCTGCTCGTTGGAGGTGTGAAGCCCGGCTGGATCGACCTGAAGACCGGCACCCTGACCCGCCTGAACGTCTGGACGGTTGGTTCGGCCCTCACGCCGGACGCCGCAGGCTCCAGCAATGGCGAGTTCGTCGCCTGGACCGGCGAGGAATGGCGGGTGCGGCAACGCCCCCTGGAGGTGACCCTCAACGTGAACACCACCTACTCGAGTCCGCAGGAAGGCACGGTGACCGGCACCGGCACCATCGACGGCCGCCCGCTGACCGTGGTGGGTCGCCTCCACACGTATGTGGCTCTGCTCGCGCAGGCCAGCCCGCCGACCCCGCCCACGCTCTTTCACGAGCTGCACTTCATGGACGGCACCGTCGAGGTCGCCACGCTGTTCACGAACACCTGGGTGAGCAGCTCTGATCCGCAGGCGGGCCCCCGGGAACCCCACGTTGTCGAACTGAGGTACGACGACGGCCCGCAATCGGCCCGGGTGGGCGGCATGCTCTTCCCCAGGTAAGGCCGGCCTCGCTCCCCGTTACCCTCGCCAGATCAGGTCGGGGGTCAGGTCGGTCACGCGGGTCACGCCGCACAGGGCCATCGCCAGCCGGAATTCGTCGTGCAGCAGGGCCAGGGTGTGCTCCACGCCCGCCTGCCCGCCGGCCGCGAGACCCCACAGCGCCGCCCGGCCCAGGAACACGGCGTCCGCGCCGAGGGCCAGGGCCTTCACGAGGTCCGTGCCGCGGGTCACGCCGCCGTCCAGGTACACCTCGGCGCGGTCCCCGACTCGGCGCCGGGTTTCGGGCAGGACGTCCAGGGGCGTCACGGCGGTGTCGAGCTGCCGCCCGCCGTGGTTGCTGAGCCACACATGACAGCCGCGCTCCGCGGCCCGCTCCGCGTCGGCCGGCGAGTGAATGCCTTTCAGGACGACGGGCAGGTCCGTCACGCCGCGCAGCCAATCCAGGTCCCTCCAGGACAGGCTGGGGTCCAGCAGGCTGTTGAAGTGGTCGATGGGCGTGAGGTGCTCCGTGCCGGGCCGGCGCGGCCCGACGTTGGGGAGGGTGAGGGTGTCCGGCAGGTAGAGGGGGTGGCGTTTCAGGCCCTCGCGGCGGCCGAGCTGCGGGGCGTCCACGGTGAGGACCAGCGCCCGCGCGCCGGCCGCCGCGGCCCGCCGGACCACCTCGCGGCTCACCTCGCGGTCGCGGTACAGGTACAGCTGGAACCACAGTCGCCCGGCCGCAGCCTGGGCGACGTCCTCGATGGTGCTGGTGCTCATGGTGGAGAGCGTCATCAGGCTGCCGGCCTGCGCGGCGGCGCGCGCGGTGCCCAGTTCGGCGTCCGGGTGGGCGAGGCCGTGCATGGCGCTGGGCGCGATGCCCACCGGGAAGCTCAGCGGCTGCCCCAGCACCGCGGCGCGCGTGTCGATCTCGCTGACATCCACCAGCACCCGCGGCAGCAGCTTCAGCTGCGCGAAGCTCTCGCGGTTGGCGCGCAGGGTGTGCTCGTCGTTCGCGCCGCCGGCGTAGTACGTCATGGCCTCCAGCGTCATGCGCGCGCGCCCGGCCGCCTCGATCTCGGCGAGGTTCAGCAGGGCGCTCAGGTCAGGCGGGCCGGGCAGGGGGGAGGACATGCCTGATTCTGCACCGGGCCGCCGGTGGGTGCGGGGTGCAGAATCAGGCATGCAGGAAACGGCACTCTCGGCGCTGCGCGCCCGGTTCGGGGAAGCCTTCAGCGTCAGCGCCGCCGTGCGCGAGGCGCACGCGCGGGACGAAAGCCGCCTGGACTTCCACCTGCCGGACGGCGTGCTGCACGCCCGCAGCGAACAGGACGTGGTGGACGCCCTGGCCCTGGCCCGGCAGCACCGCTTCCCGGTCACGCCGTTCGCGGCGGGCAGCAGCCTGGAAGGCCAGATCGTGCCCGTCCACGGCGGCCTGTCGCTGGACGTCACGGGCATGAACGCCGTGCTGGGCATCGAACCGGGCGGGTTCCAGGCGACCGTGCAGCCCGGCGTGCCGTACCCGGAACTCAACCGGCAGGCGCGGCGGCACGGCCTGTTCTGGGCGGTGGACCCGGGCGCGGAGGCCACGCTGGGCGGTATGGCGTCCACGAACGCCAGCGGCACCGGCGCCGTGCGGTACGGCACCACCCGCGACAACGTCCTGGAAATGCGGGTCGCGCTGATGGACGGCCGGGTGCTCCGGGTGGGCAGCCGCGCCCGCAAGACCAGCGCCGGGTACGACCTCAAACACCTGTTCATCGGCGCGGAGGGCACCCTGGGCGTCATCACGGAACTCACCGTGCGGCTGTGGCCCCTGCCGGGGGACCTGCTGGCGCTTCGCTGCACGTTCCCCACCGTCCGCGAGGCCGCGGAGTGCGCGGTGCTGGTGATGGGCGCCGCGCTGAACCCGGAACGCCTGGAACTGATGGACGAGCCCATGATCGCCGCCGTGAACCGCCACCTGGGCCGCACGTACCCCGAGCAGCCGACCCTGTGGATAGAACTGGCCGCCGCCAGCCCCGCCGCCCTGCAGGACGCGCTGGAGGTGTGCCGCGCCCTGTGCCTGGACGCCGGCGCGCAGGACGTGGCCACCGCGACCGCCGCCGAGGAGCGCCGCGCCCTGTGGGAGGCCCGCCACAGGGCCTACACGGCCATGAGCGCCCAGTACCCCGGGCACGCGCAGCTCAGCACGGACGCCTGCGTGCCCCTGCACCGCCTGCCGGACGTGCTGGACTTCACCCGCCAGCGCTGCCTGCACCGCGGCCTGAACACCAGTTTCGTCGGGCACGTCGGGGACGGGAACTTCCATGTGCTGTTCCACGCGCCCCCGGACGACCACGCCACCTGGGCCGCCATTCACGCCACCTACGACGAGCTGATGCAGGCCACCCTGGCGGCCGGCGGGACCTGCACCGGCGAGCACGGCGTCGGCCTGCACAAACAGAAGTACCTCGCGCAGGAGCACGGGGATACCCTGGACGTCATGCGGGACCTCAAGCGCCTGTTCGACCCGCACGGCCTGCTCAACCCCGGCAAGGTCCTCCCGGACCCGGCGGGGTGACGTGCCGGTGGTGAACTCCGTCCCTGTCCCGGCCCGCTCCCTGCGCTAGCCTTGCCCGCGACATGACCATTCACGTCCTCCCCGCCCACGTCGCGCGGCTGATCGCGGCGGGCGAGGTCGTGTCCCGCCCACTGGACGTCGTGCGGGAACTCGTGGAGAACGCCCTGGACGCCGGCGCCACCCGCCTGGAGATCGAACTGGACGGCGGCGGCCTGACCCTGATCCGCGTGCGTGACAACGGCGCCGGCATTCCCGCCGGGGCGGCCGCGCTGGCCCCCGTGCGGCACGCCACCAGCAAACTCGCCCCGGACGTGCAGGCCGTGGACCACGTGACCACCCTGGGCTTCCGCGGCGAGGCGCTATGGGCCGCGGCGCAGGCCGGTGACCTGCACCTCGTCACCCGCCCTGCCGCGCAGGTGGGCGCCACCGAAGTTCACGCCCAGGGGGAGACGGTGACGGTGCGCCGCGCGTCCGCGCCGGCCGGCACCACCGTGACCGTCCGGCACCTGTTCGCGGCGCTGCCCGCCCGGCGGCGCACGCAGGCCCCCGCCGCCACCGAGGTCCGCGAGGTCACGGCGCTGGTGTCCCGGTACGTGCTGCACCACCCCGAACTTCACTGGCGGCTGGTGGTGGACGGCGAGGCGCGCCTCACGCACGCGCCCGCCGATCACCGCGGCGCGGTCGCCAGCGTGTACGGCTCCCTGAACGCCAACCGCGTGCTGCCCGTGGACGCCCCGGGCGTGACCGGCGTCGTGTCCCGCCCGGAACTCACCCGTGCGCGGCGCGACCGCATGCACCTCAGCGTGAACGGCCGGCCCATCCTCGCCCCACCCGAACTGGAGAAGGCCGTGATCGACGCGTACGCCGAACTGCTTCCGGCCGGCGCGGCGCCCCTGTGCGTGCTGAACCTCACCGTGAACCCCGAGGACCACAACCCCAACGTCCACCCCGCGAAACAGGTGGTGGCCCTGGCCGACCTGCCCGCCCTGACCGGCCGGGTGCGGGACGCCGTGGCGCAGGCCCTCGCGGCGCACCCGCTGGCCCGGCACGCCCCCGCCCCGCTGCCCGTCACGGACCCCGCGCACGCCCCGCAGCACCCGGCCTTCCCGGCGCTGGAACTGCTGGGCCTGTACCAGGACCTGTACCTGCTCGCGCAGGCCGAGGGGGACCTGTGGATCGTGGACGCCCACGCCGCGCACGAACGCGCGCTGTTCGAGCAGTTCACCCGCGACCTGGCAGGCGCGCCGCCCCACGAACTGCCGGAACCGGAACTGCTGCACCTGACCCCCGCCCAGACCGCCCGGCTGCATGAACGGGACGCCGAACTGCGCGCCTGGGGCCTGACCATCGAGGCGTTCGGCGCCGGCCTGGCCCGCCTGCGCACCCTGCCCGCCACCCTGGCGCCGCTGCCGGTGCCCCGGCTGCACGAACTGATCGTGGAAGCGGCCCTGGGGGACCACCCGGACCCCCGCCGGGACGTGCTGGGCCGCCTCGCCTGCGCGCCCGCCCTGAAGGCCGGGGAGATTACCCTGGCGGCCGGGCGGGGCATCCTGGCCGCTCTGAACGCCTGCGAGCAGCCGTGGTCGTGCCCGCACGGCCGGCCCACCGTGCTGCGCCTCTCCGAACGCGACCTCGCGCACGCCTTCGGGCGCCGGGGCGTGCGGGACGTGGCCCGGGGCCGTGACGAGACCGCCCGCGCCGCCGCCGTCCCCGCCGGCCGGACTCAGTAACGGTCTTTCGGGAAGGCCAGGCGTTCCTGCCCGCTGCCCACGTAGAGGCCCCGCCCGTTGTGCAGCGCCGCCGACCCGCGGAACGCGCCCTGCGCGTCGTAGAACTCCGGGTCCCGGAGCACCCGCACCACCTCGCCCACGAACAGGTCGTGGTCGCCGGTCTCCACCACGTTCACCACCCGGCAGGTATAGTGCAGGAACGCCTCCGCCAGCGCCAGTGGCGCGTCCGGATGCTCGGTCAGCGGTACGCGGGCGTACTTGTCCACCCCGTCGTACAGGTGAAAGGACCCGGCGCCGTGCACCGTCCGGGCGCGCGTCAGCGGCAGGAAGTTCACGCCGAACTCCCCGCTCCCCGTGATCAGCGGGTGGGTGCCGCGCTCCTTGCCCACCTGCACGCCGTACAGGGGCGGGGTCATGCTCAGCGGCATGCTCCAGCCCGCCGCCATCGCATTGCGCACGCCCGCGTGCCGGGCGGTGACCGCCACCACCGGCACGGGCGAGGCCAGAAACGCACTCAGATCAGACTCGGTCAGCATCAGCGGAGCATAGACGCCGCGCGGCGGGCCCCGCGTCCCCCGCTCAGTTCAGGACGCGCTGGCCCGGCACGTCCAGCAGGAACTCCGGAATCGGCACGCGCGCGCCCTGTCCCCAGGCGTTGCGCAGTGTGTACCAGCCCCGCATGCGGCCCGGCGTGGCCTCCACCGTCACGAACGAGTCGTACGTGAAACTCCCCCCGGCCGGAATGATGGGCTGCTCACCCACCACGCCCTCACCCTCGACTTCCGTCACGTGGCCCGCGCCGTCCGTAATGGACCATTGGCGCGCCATGACCTGCCAGGTGTCATCGGCGTGGTTCTCGATCACGATCACGTACGTGAACAGCTGCCGGCCCGGAACGCTGTGCTGCGGCAGGTGCTGCACCTGCACGCTCACCCGCACGTCCGGCACGGCGGGGTCGTCTGGAAGGCCGGGCGGAACACGGGACATCCCACTCAGGATACCCGCGCTGCGGCGTAGACTCGCGCGGTGACCACCGACAGTCCGATCAGCGCCATCAACCAGGAGTTCCTGTTCCGTCTGCTCGCGCAGGCCGCGCCCAGCGGGTTCGAGCGCCGCGCGGCGGACGTGTGGCTGCACGAAGCCCGCACCTTCGCGGACCGCACCCATGAAGACCACTACGGCAACGTGTACGCCGAACTCGGCCCGGAAGGCGCCCCGGCGATCATCCTGACCGGACACCTGGACGAGATCGGCCTGATGGTCAGCCACATCGGCGACAAGGGGTTCCTGCACGTGCTGCCGCTGGGCGGCTGGGACCCGCAGGTGCTGGTGGGGCAGCGCGTGCGGGTGATCGCGCCCGGCGGGGACCTGATCGGTGTGATCGGCAAGAAGGCCATTCACGTCATGGACGACGAGGACCGCAAGAAGGCCAGCCGCCTGGAGGACCTGTGGATCGATCTGGACCTCACCTCCGATGAGGCCCGCGCGCAGATTCCGGTGGGCACGGTCGCGGTGATCGAGCAGCCGACCGTGACCGTGGGCCAGAAGATCGTGAGCCGCGCGCTGGACAACCGCGTGGGTAGCTTCGTGGTCCTGGAGGCCCTGCGCGCCCTGAAGGGCCACGACCTCAAGCACCGGGTGGTCGCGGTGGGCACCAGCCAGGAGGAAATCGGGTCGTACGGCAGCAAGACCGCCACGTACCGCGTGAAGCCGGTGGCGGGTGTGGCCGTGGACGTCGCGCACGAGACCGAGCAGCCCGGCGTGAAACCCGAGAAGTACGGCGTGGTGCCGTTCGGCAGCGGCGCGAACCTGACGGTCGGGGCGATGGTCAGCCCGGTGATCTTCCGGCAGATGAAGGAGGCCGCCGATCAGGACGGCATTCCGTACAGCGTCACCGCCAGCCCCCGCCTGACCTTCACGGACGCAGACACCATGATCCTGTCGGGCGCGGGCGTGCCGAGCGCGGTGGTCAGCATTCCCAATCGCTACATGCACAGCCCCAACGAGATGGTGGACGCCCGCGACGTGAAGGCCTGCATCGACATCATCGCCGCGTGGATCCGCCGGCTGGAGGCCGAGGGCAGCTTCCTGCGCTGAGCCAGCTTACCGGCCGGGGGCGCGCGCGACGATCACGTCCCGGATCGTGCGCGCACCCCCGGCCGCCTGCGTGGCGGTCAGGCCGCCGTGCCCCAATAGCAGCGCGTTCGGCGGCGTGCCCCCCGGCATGAAGGCGTCCAGGGTGGACACGTGCACGCCACGCTGCGCCAGCTCCTGCTGCACCTTGCCGGCGTGCAGGGCGGGGGAGAGGTGCAGGCACACGTGCAGCCCGGCCTCGATCCCCCCCAGCCTCGCGTGGGGGTCCAGGCCGGCCAGTTCCCGCGTGAGCGCCTCGCGCACCTGGGCGTGCCAGCGGCGCGAGCGGCGGATGTGCCGGTCCAGTTCCCCGTGGGTGAGCAGCCACGTCAGGGCGTGCTGCACGGGCAGTGGACTGCCGGCGTCCAGAAGCGTGCGCTCCCGCACCAGGGCCGCCCGGATGGCCGGCGGGGCGATCACGAACCCCACCCGCACGCCCGGCGTGAGGACCTTGCTGAGGGTGCCCAGGTAGATCACGCGGTGGCCGCCCACGTCCAGGCCCGCCAGGGGCGGCAGGGGCGGCGCGCCGTAGCGGAACTCGCTGTCGTAGTCGTCCTCCACGATCAGCGCGTCGTGCCGCGCGGCCCAGTCCAGCAGCGCCAGCCGCCGCGGCAGGCTCATGCGCACGCCCAGCGGGAACTGGTGGCTGGGCGTCACGTACACCATGCGCGCCGCGGGCAGGTCCGGCGTCACGACCGGGCCGTCCTCGTCCACCTTCAGGGGCAGCACCGTGTGCCCGGCGTCCAGGAACACCTGCCGGGCCGCCTGGTACCCCGGGTGCTCGAACAGCACCGTGGACGCGGGCGGCAGCACGCCCCGCGCGATCAGGTTCAGGCCCTGCAGCGTGCCGGAGATCACGGTCACGTCCTCCGCGCCGGCTGTCAGGCCCCGCGACCGGCCCGCGAAGGCCGCCAGGGCCGCGCGGAAGTCCGGTTCGCCCTGCACGTCCCCGTACTCGCCGGTCAGGGAGCGCGCCGCGCCGTGCGCCCAGGCCTGCCGCCACGCGCGGGCGTCCAGCGTGAGGCCGGTGGTCACGCCCTGCTGGAAGAAGATGCCTGTCTCCGGGCGGAAGGTGCTGACCGGGGCGGGGGGCGCCGCCTGAAACCATCCAGGGGTCCGCGCCGCGCGGGGTGCCGGGGATTGCGCCGCGCCGGCCGGCACGCGCGTGCCGCTGCCGACCACGGCCTCCAGTGTGCCGTCGGCGACCAGGGCGGCGTACGCCTCGGCCACCACGCCGCGCGTGACGCTCAGTGCTGCCGCCAGCGGCCGCGTCCCCGGCAGGCGGAACCCGGCCGGCAGGCGCCCGCCGAGCACGTGCGCCCGGAGCTGCCGGACCAGCTGCGCGTGCAGTGCCGGGCCCGAGCGGTCCAGCGTGAGGGGGACCGGCAGGTCCAGGAGTGGACCCCCGGTCTGATCTGAAAGTGGAACTTCTTTGCGGGCCACCTGACGCCTAGCGTAGCAGCATGAGTGAGCCCACCCACCCCCGCGTCCCTGACATCTACGACCCCCGGCAGCGGGACATGAGCGTGAGCCGCCGCCCGCAGAACCGCCGGGACGAGGGCTGGATCGCCGAACTGCTGCTCCAGGAGCGGATTGCCCGGGTCGCCACGCTGTGGCAGGCCGACGACGGCGAGGCCTTCCCGTTCGTCACGCCGCTCGCGTACGCCTACCGCCCGGAGCGGCGGGATATCGTGTACCACACGAACATCACGGGCCGCCTGCGCGCGAACACCGGGCAGGGCCACCGCGCCACGCTGGAGGTCTCGCAGATTGGGCAGCTGCTGCCCAGCAACTCGCCCCTGGAACTGAGCGTGCAGTACCGCAGCGTGATCGTGTTCGGCCGCGCGCACCGGCTCACCGACCCGCAGGAGGCCCGCGAGGCCCTGACCACCCTGACCGAACGGTGTTTCCCGGACCTGCGGGTGGGCGTGCAGACGCGGCCCATCACGGACGCCGACCTGAAGCGCACCAGCGTGTACGCCCTGAAGATCGAGTACTGGAGCGGCAAGGAGAACTGGGCTCCGGCCGCCACGCAAGAGGACGGCTGGCCCGCCCTGACCCCTGCACTGGCCCGGCTGCGCCCGGCCCTGGGGTCCGGGCGTGAGTAACGCCGTCGCGGGCGCGTACGCTGGGCGCGTGCCTGCCCCCACCTCCCTGCCCCTGGTGACGGCGTGACCCGCCGCGACGTGTTCGAACTGTTCCTGCTCTCGGCGTTCTGGGGGATTTCCTTTCTGCTGATCAAGTGGGCGGGGCACGACTTCCCGCCGGTGTGGGTGGCGTTCCTGCGCAGCGTGTTCGGGGCGCTGGTGCTGGTCGCCGCGCTGCGCCTGGGCCGGGACGCGCTGCCGCCCCGGTCGGCGTGGCCGGTGCTGGTGCTGGTCGCGGCCCTGAACAACGCCTTCCCGTGGCTGATGTTCGCCACCGGGGAGCAGACGGTGAGCAGCAACGTGGCGTCCATCCTGAACGCCACGTTGCTGCTCACGCTGCTGATTGCCTGGGGCCTGCGCGACGCGCAGCTGCACGCCCGCATGGGCCTGGGCGTGCTGCTGGGCCTGGCGGGCGTGGCGGTCACGGTGCTGGGCGGCATGCAGGGCGGGCAGGCGTCCGCGGTGGGCGTGGCCGTGATTCTGATGGCGTCCCTCAGTTACGGCATCGGCGGGGTGCTCGCCAAGCGCACCACCGCCGGCCTGAAACCGATCAGCGTGGCCACCTCGCAGCTCACGCTGTCCGCGCTGCTCCTGCTGCCGTTCGCGGCGTTCGGCCCGCACCCGGCCGAGGTGTCCGTGCGGGCGTGGGGCGCGGTGGCCGTGCTGGGCGTGGTGGGCAGCGGGCTGGCGTACCTGGTGTTCTACCGTCTGCTCGCGCGCGTGTCGCCCACGCAGACGACCGCCGTGACGTACCTGCTGCCCATCTGGGGGCTGTTCTGGGGCGCGCTGGCCGGGGAGCCCATCACGGGGCTGTTGCTGCTGGGTGTGGCCGTGATTCTCTCCGGACTGGTGCTGATGAACGCCCGCCGGCCCGCCCCCCGCCCGGCACCGCTGCAGACGTAACGCGCATAGTTATGCATAGCGACGGGCTGCGTGGGCGCCGGGCACGTACACTGTCCGGGAATGCTCAGGAGGACACGGGAATGACGCAAAGCAAGTGGCTGGACGCCGAACTGAAGTACGACAGCGGCGTGTTCAACAAGCATCAGGTCGTCATCACACGCGGCCTGGGCGCGCAGGTCTGGGACGAGCACGGCCGCGCGTACATCGACTGCATGGTGGGGGCGGGCGTGGCGAACGTCGGGCACAGCCACCCGGACGTCGTGAAGGCCGTGCAGGACCAGGCGGCGAAACTGATGGTGCTGGCCCAGACGCTGCCCAACGACCGCCGCAGCGAGTTCCTGACCGAGCTGGTCGGCGTGCTCCCCCAGGGGCTGGACCGCGTGTTCCTGTGCAACAGCGGCACCGAGGCCATGGAAGCCGCCAAGAAGTTCGCCATCACCGGCACGGGCCGCCACCGCTTCGTGGCCGCCAAACGCGGCTTCGCGGGCCGCAGCCTGGGCGCGCTGGCGTTCACCTGGGAACCCAAGTACCGCGAGCCGTTCGGGGACGCCGTGGACAACCGCCACGTGGACTTCATCTCGTACGGCAACATCGAGGAACTGCGCGCCGCCGTGACCGGCGAGACGGCCGCCCTGATCCTGGAGGTCGTGCAGGGCGAGGGCGGCGTGCGCCCCGCCAGCCTGGAATTCATCCAGGAGGCCCGCCGCATCACGCAGGAACGCGGCGCGCTTCTGATCATCGACGAGATCCAGACCGGGTTCTGCCGCACCGGGAAGATGTTCGGCGTGGAGCATTACGGCGTCACCCCGGACGGCATCACCCTCGCCAAGGCGATGGCGGGCGGCGTGCCGGTGGGTGCCTTCGCCATGACCGCGGCCGTCGCGGACCGCATGCCGGCCGGCGGGCACGGCAGCACCTTCGGTGGGAACCCGCTGGCGATGGCGGCCGGCGTGGCCGCCCTGCGCGCCATGAAACGCGAGGGCATGGCCGAACAGGCCCGTGAGAAGGGCGCGTACATGATGGAAAAACTGCGCGCCATCGGTTCCCCGAAGATCCGCGAGGTGCGCGGCCTGGGCCTGATGATCGGCGTGGAACTCAAGGAGAAGAGCGCGCCGTACATCACCGCCCTGGAACACGACGAGGGCGTGCTGACCCTGCCGGCCACGCCGCTCGTGGTGCGTTTCCTGCCGCCGGTAACGATCACGAAGGAGCAGATCGATCAGGTGGTCGCGGCCTTCGAGCGGGTGCTCGCCCGCGTGGACCCGCGCGCCGAACGCCGCGCCGAACTGGCCGCGCAGGGCGAGGGCGCGGCGGCCTCCACAACCGACTGAGGGACCCGGCAGCATCGGGCGGGGCGGGGAACAGGGTCATCTCTCCCCGCCCCCGCCTTTCTGCGGCCCTCACGCGGGTTTCGCCCGGGGTTAATCGTTCCCTGGGGCGTGCACAAGTTTCAGACATGGCCGCGCTCCCTTCCCTAGACTGTGCGGCATGAAGGTCTGGTTGGCAGGAGGATCGTTGCTGGCACTGCTCGGGGGTGCACTGGCAATGGCCGTTGCGTCCCAGTCCGGGACGGCGGTGCAGGCGGACGTGCGGGTGAACGGCGTGAACATCGGCGGCATGACCCGCGAGCAGGCGGTGCAGGCCGTGAAGGCCAGCCTGCCGGTGCCAAAGGTGACGGTCCGGGCGGCCGGAAGCAGCTGGACGGTGGACGCCGACCGCCTCGGCTGGACGGCAGACGTGGCCGGCACGGTCGCCGCCGCCGAACAGGCCGCCGCGCAGCGCTCCGTGCTCGACCGCCTGCAGGACCTGATCGGCACTGCCGCCGCGCAGGACTTCCCGGTGCCCGTCCGCGTGGACGCCGCCCGCGCCCAGGCGACCCTGGACGTCCTGACTGGCGGCCTGAACAGCCAGCCGAAAAACGCCACTGTCGCCTTCGACAGCAAGCTCCGCCGGTACGTCGTGAAGGCGGACGTGCCCGGCCGGCGCCTGAACACCGCCGCCGCCGCGCAGCGCTTCGCTCAGGCGCCGGACCTGCGGGACCTGACCGTGCCCGTCACGGAGTCCAGAGCGCAGTACACGGCCGCCGCCCTGAAAGTCCACGCGGACCGCGGCAACGCCCTGATGCGCACCTTCACCGTGAAGCTGGCCGGCACGGACCGCGCAGGCGCCCTGACGCCGCTGGAAGTCGCCAACCTGTACTGGGTGAAACCCGGCGGCATCCTCCCGGACGAGAAGGCCCTGCAGGTCGCCTTCGGCCGCCTGACCGGCTACATCGACCAGCCCGCGCAGAACGCCCGGTACGCCGTGAAAGGCGACGGGCTGACCAAGGTGAAGGAACAGAGCGGCGTCGTCACCGACCGCGCCGCCGCGTTCGCGCACTTCAAGACCACGGTCCTGGACCCGGCCGTGAAGACCACCACCTTCCCCAGCAAGGCCAGCAAACCCACCCTGACGCTGGCGGAGCTGCCCGACGCCGCCAAGCTGGAACTGATCGCCACCGGCCAGAGCACCTACTACGGCAGCAGCCCGGAGCGCCGCACGAACGTCGCCGTGGCCGCCCGCAAGATTCACGGCGCGGTCGTCCCGCAGGGCGAGATCTTCAGCTTCCTGAACACCCTGGGCAGCATCAGCCCCGGCAACGGCTTCGTGGGCGGCAAGATCATCAGCGGCGGCCGCACCGTGGACGGCTTGGGCGGCGGCGTGTGCCAGGTCAGCACCACCGTCTTCCGCGCCATGTACCAGGCGGGCCTCCCCGTCGTGGAGCGCAACCAGCACAGCTACCGCGTCGGCTACTACGAACCCCAGGTCGGGTACGAGGCCGCCGTGTACGACCCGGGCGTGGACCTGAAATTCAAGAACGACACCAGCGGTCCCCTGCTGATCAAGACCGTGAACCACCCCGACCAGAGCCGCGTCGAGGTGCAGGTCTGGGGCATCAAACCCAAGCGCACTGTCAGCGTCAGCGCCGCGCGCATCCTCTCGCGCACGCCCCACCCCGCGCCGAAGTACGTCGTGAACCCCCGCCTGCGCCCCGGGCAGACCGTGCAGGTGGACTGGGCGCAGGACGGGTACAACCTGTACATCACCCGCACCATCAAGGACGAGAAGGGCCCCCGCACGGACGTGACCCGCACCAGCTACAAGCCCTGGCAGGCCGTGTACGAGGTCGGTCCGCGCGGCTGAAGTTTAGGGAGGAAACGGACTGGGAGCCCTGATGACCCGGTCCGTTTCCTGTGGATCGGCGGCGGGGTGCAGCGAGCGCCAAGGCCATCACCATGCATCCGGCCACGACCTTCAAGGCCTCCGTCAGCAGCGTGTTCCCTGAAGGTGGCAAGTGCACGGTGAGGGACAGTAGCCGCACCGGCAGGTACAGGAGCAATCCCCCCAGCAGCGGCCCCATGACCTGGCCCAGAGCCCAGCCGCGCCTGTGGGCTCCAGGCCCCCACAGGCCCGCCTGCCGCTCCGGCCGCGAGAGCAGGAAGGCTGACAGGGGCGCCCCGATCAGTGCGGCGAGCAGAGACCACGTGGGAAGCTGGCCGGGCGGGCCGGCGATCAGGCCGCCCGCGAGGAGCAGCCCCAGGGCGAGGCCCAGCGTGGTCAGCGGCGTGGGGGACACCGGCCAGTGTACCGCTGCCCTGCGTGTCTACCCGGCCAGGGCGGGCACCGGGACGAAGTGCTCCACGGTGGGGAAGGGGTCGTAGAAGTGATGCAGCAGGGCGCGCCACTTCTGGTAGGCGGCGTTCTGCCGGAACCCCACGGTGTGGTCCTCCAGGGTCGCCCACCACACCAGCAGCACGTACCGGTGGTCGTCTTCCAGGCACCGCTGCACTTCGTGGCGCAGGTAACCGGGCTGGGCCGAGATGAACGCCTGGGCCTGCCCGAAGGCCGCCTCGAAGGCGGCCGTCTGCCCGGGCCGGACCTGGAGGAGCGCGACCTCCAGGACGGGGGCGCCGGTCAGCCGCACGCCCGGATTCAGAGGCGGCCGGGGGCGAACTCGCCCTGGCGGCGTTCGGCACCCATGCCGGCCACGACCATGTTGTGAATGCGCACCCAGGCGCGGGCGCTGGCCTCCACGATGTCGGTGGCGACGCCGCTGCCGTGCAGGCTGGTCTCGCCGTAGCGGGCGCCGATGCTGACCTCGCCGAGCGCGTCGCCGCCCTTCGTCACGGCCTGGATGCGGTAGCTTTCCAGGCTGGGCGTGATGCCGGTGATGCGGTTGATGGCCTGGATGGCGGCCTCGACGGGTCCGTCGCCGTGGGCGGTGGCGTCCACGGGGCCGTTGGGGGTGTGCAGGCGCACGAACGCGACCGGCGTCATGTTCATGCCGCTGGTGATCTGGAAGCCTTCCAGCGCGAAGGTCTGCGGGACGTCGGTGCGGGCCTCGACCAGGGCGCGCAGGTCGTCGGCGTAGATCTGGCCCTTGCGGTCGGCGAGGTCCTTGAAGCGGCTGAACAGGTACTGGACCTTGTCGTCGGGCAGGTCCGCGTAGCCCAGGTCGGTCAGGGCCTTGCGGAAGGCGGCGCGGCCGCTGTGCTTGCCCATGACCAGCACGGCCGCTTCCCGGCCGACCAGTTCGGCGTTCATGATCTCGTACGTTTCCCGGGCCTTGATCACGCCGTCCTGGTGGATGCCGCTCTCGTGCGCGAAGGCGTTGTCTCCGATGATGGCCTTGTTCGGCTGCACGGGCATGCCGCTCAGGCGGCTGACCATGCGGCTGGAGCGGTACAGCTCCCGGGTGCGGATGCCGGTCGCGTAGGGGTAGGCGTCGCGGCGGGTGTGGAAGGCCATCACGATCTCTTCCAGGCTGGCGTTCCCGGCGCGTTCGCCGATGCCGTTCACGGTGCATTCGATCTGCCGCGCGCCGCCTTCCGCCGCGGCGATGCTGTTGGCCACGGCCATGCCCAGGTCGTCGTGGCAGTGGCTGCTCAGGATCACGTGCGCGGGCAGCTGCGCTTTGAGGTGCGCGAACAGGCGGCGCATCTCGTCCGGGGTGGTGTAGCCCACGGTGTCCGGCACGTTGATGGTGGTGGCGCCGGCCTCCACGGCCGCCTGGAAGATGCGCACCAGGAAGTCCCAGTCGCTGCGGGTGGCGTCCTCGGCGCTGAACTCCACGTCGTCCACGAAGGAGCGGGCCAGGGTGACGGCCTGCACGGCGCGTTCCACCACGGCGTCCGGTTCCAGGTTCAGTTTCTTCGCCATGTGAATGGGGCTGGTGGCGATGAAGGTGTGAATGCGGGGTTTCCCGGCGTGTTCCACGGCGCGGGCGGCGGCCTCAATGTCGGCGCGGCCGGCGCGGGCCAGTCCGGCGATGATGGGGCCGCGCACTTCCCGGGCAATGCGGGAGACGCCTTCCAGGTCGCCGGGGCTGGCGATGGGGAAGCCGGCCTCGATGACGTCCACGCCCAGGCGGGCGAGCTGGTGCGCGATCTCCAGTTTCTGCGTGTGGTTCAGGGCGACGCCCGGGGACTGCTCGCCGTCGCGCAGGGTGGTGTCGAAAATGATGATGCGGCCTTCGTCGTGCTGGGTGGGCTGGGTCATGCTGGGTCTCCTGTGGCGGGTGGGGCGGCGGGAAAAGAAAATCCCCCGGAGGGAACTCCTCCGGGGGGTCGGGCAATGCGCTTCCTTGCCGTTCACTCCACCGGAGGACGACGAAGAAGAAGCAGCCCGTACGCTTGCATGGCTTCACTGTACGGGGCGGCGGGCCTGGGCAGGCCGGACCTGTCTACCTGCCCTGCCGCCATCCTCGGCGCGGCACGAATAAAGCCCGCCCCGGGGGTGTGGGGCGGGCCTGGCTGTCGGCTGGGGGCTCAGTCGGCGTAGCGTTCCACGGCGCTGCGGGCCTGCATCAGGTCGTGCACCTTCACCTCGCGCTCGCTGACCTCGTAGTCTGCGTTCGTGAATTGCTCGCCGCGGTACTCCCACTTCATGGACCCGGAGTGATGATGGCCTCGGCGCATGCGGGCGTTCAGGGTTTCCAGAAAGGACGCAACTTTCATGCCCACAGGATGCGCCCGCCCTTGCGTGGGCGGAACGCGAATTGTCCCGCGCGTCCATACCCTATGGACGCGCGGGACGGGCGGGGTCAGACCTCCAGGGCCTTCTTGCTGATGAACGGCATCTGGTCCCGCAGCGACTGCCCCACCTGCTCCACGGTGTGCCCGCGCATCTTCGCGCGCTGCTCCTCCATGAACGGGAAGCCGCTCTCGGCGTCCTGAATGAATCGCTCCGCAAACCGGCCCTGCTGGATGTCCTCCAGCACGCGCTTCATCTCGGCCTTCGTCTCGGCCGTGATCACCCGCGGCCCGGTCACGTAATCCCCGAACTCCGCGGTGTTGCTGATGCTGTGCCGCATGCCCTGGAAGCCCTTCTCGTAGATCAGGTCCACGATCAGCTTCACCTCGTGCACCGTCTCGAAGTACGCGATCTCCGGCTGGTACCCGGCCTCCACCAGCGTCTCGAAGCCCGCCTGGATCAGGTGCGTCACGCCGCCGCACAGCACGCTCTGCTCGCCGAAGAGGTCGGTTTCCGTCTCCTCCTTGAAGGTCGTTTCCAGAATGCCGGCCTTCGCGCAGCCGATTCCGCGGGCGTACGCCATGGCGACGTCCCGGGCGTGCCCGGTCGCGTCCTGCGCCACCGCGAAGATGCCCGGCATGCCGCTGCCGTCGGCGTACAGGCGCCGCAGCATGTGCCCCGGCCCCTTGGGCGCGACCAGGAACACGTCCACGTCGGCGGGCGGGGTGATGCGCCCGAAGTGCACGTTGAAGCCGTGCCCGAACGCCAGGGCCTTGCCGGCCGTGAGGTGCGGGGCGATGCTCTCGGCGTAGACCTTCGGCTGCTGCTCGTCGGGAATGAGCAGCATGATCACGTCCGCCTCGCGGGTGGCGTCCTCGATGCTCGCCACGCGCAGCCCGGCCTGCTCGGCCTTCTGGCGGCTGGCGCTGCCCTCACGCAGGCCCACCACGACGTTGAAGCCGCTGTCGCGCAGGTTCTGGGCGTGGGCGTGCGCCTGCGATCCGTAGCCGATGATCGCGATCAGTTTTTCCTCGATGGGGGCGGTGGACACGTCACGGTCGTAGTACATCGTTGCAGCCATGCTGGATTCTCCTCTAAAAAGTGATGCAGGTGGGATTGTCGGCTAGGGCAGGACTAGAACAGGTTCGGCACTTCACGCGCCCGTTCCTCGCGGGGCTCCACGGCCGGCACCAGCGCCGCCGTCTCGCCGTCGTGGTACACCTGCGCGGGAATGTCGGCGTTGCTGCCGCGCGTGAGCGCGACCCGGCCGGTGCGCATGGTCTCCAGAATCCCGAAGGGCCGCATCTGCTCGATGAACGCGGTGATCTTGCCCTCGTCGCCGGTCACCTCGAAGGTCAGGGCGTGCCGGCCCACGTCCACGATGCGGCTGCGGAAGTCCTCCGCGACCTGCCGCACCTCCACGCGCGAGTCCGGGGTAATGCTCACCTTCACCAGCACCAGTTCGCGGTCCACGAACTTCTCCAGCCCGTGGTCGATGATGTGAATCACGTCGTGCAGCTTGTCCAGTTGCCGGATCGCCTGCTCCACCACGCCGCGGTCTCCGCTGACCACGATGGTCATGCGCGACACGCCGGGGTGCTCGGTCGCGCCGACCGACAGGCTGCGGATGTTGTACCCGCGCCGCCCGAACAGCGCCGTGATGCGCGTGAGCACGCGCGGCTCGTCCCGGACGAGCAGGCTGAGCAGGTGATCCCCGGCCTGGGGGAAATGCGGGTCCTGGGTGTCCGTGACGCTCATGCCTGGCTCGCCTCCTCGGTCACCCGCGCGGCCGGCGCGCGGGGCGGTTCTGTCTCGATCATCTCGTTCAGCGCGGCGCCGGCCGGCACCATCGGGAAGACCCCGTGCTCGTGCGGCACCACCACTTCCAGCAGCGCGGAATCCGGGTCGTTCATCCACGCGTCGATGGCCCCGGGCAGGTCCTCGGCGCTCGTGGCGCGGTAGGCGGGCACGCGGTACGCCCCCGCCAGCTTCACGAAGTCCGGGTTGCTGTCGCCCAGCCACACCTCAGAGTACCGCTTCCCGTGGAACAGCTCCTGCCACTGCCGCACCATGCCCAGGAAGCTGTTGTTGATGATGCAGATCTTCACGTTGCGGATGTCGTACATCTTCAGCGTCGCCAGTTCCTGCAAGGTCATCTGGAACCCGCCGTCCCCGGCTATCACCACGCTGCGCACGCCCGGCTCGGCCAGCGCCGCCCCGATCGCGGCAGGAAAGCCGAAGCCCATGGTGCCCAGCCCCCCGGAATTCACCCAGCGGCGCGGCCGCTCGAACCGGGCGAGCTGCGCGGCCAGCATCTGGTGCTGCCCCACGTCGCTGCTCAGGATGTCGTCCGGACGCAGGCGGTCCACCACGGCCTTCACGCCGTACCCCGCGCCGTACGTCTCCGGCAGGGCAGTGCGCGCCTTCCACACTTCCAGCTGCGCCTTCCACTCCGGGCGCGCCTGCGGCTGCGCGCCGTCCAGCAGCGCACGCGCCACCACCGCCGCGTCCCCGCGGACCGGCACGTGCGCCCGCACGATCTTGCCGATCTCCGCGGCGTCCAGGTCCACGTGAATCACCTTCGCGTGCGGCGCGAACCCATTCACGCGGCCCGTCACCCGGTCATCGAAACGCAGGCCCACGGCCAGCAGCACGTCCGCCTCGCTGATCGCGCGGTTGGCGGCCACCGACCCGTGCATGCCCGGCATGCCAAGCCACAGGGGATCGCTGGCCGGGAAGCTCCCCAGGCCCATCAGCGTGGTGATCACCGGGATGTCCCAGGCGCGCGCCAGGGCCGTCAGCTCCGCCGCGGCGTCCACCGACCCGCCGCCCACCATCATCACGGGCTTCTGCGCGCCGCGCAGCAAGTCCCGCGCCGCGGCGACCGCGTCCGGGTTCGGGGCGGGCATCTCCGGCCGGGCATGCGGCGCCGGAATCGGGCCGCTGTACGCGGCCAGCTGCACGTCCTTGGGAATGTCCACCAGCACCGGGCCCGGACGGCCGCTGCGCGCGATCCGGATCGCCTCGGCGATCACGCCCGGCAGGTCCGCCACGTCCCGCACCACGTAGTTGTGCTTCGTGACCGGCATGGTGATCCCGGTGATGTCCGCCTCCTGGAAGGCGTCCGTGCCCATCAGGTGCGAGGCGACGTTCCCGGTGATCGCCAGCAGCGGCACGCTGTCCAGCATGGCGTCCGCCAGCCCCGTGACCAGGTTCGTGGCGCCGGGACCGCTGGTCGCCAGGCACACCCCGATCTCGCCGCTGGCCTTCGCCCAGCCTTCGGCCGCGTGAATGGCGCCCTGCTCGTGCCGGGCGAGAATGTGCCGCATCTCCGGGTAGAAGGTCAGCGCGTCGTACACCGGCATGATCGCCCCGCCCGGGTACCCGAACACCGTGTGAATCCCGTGGTTCGCCAGCGTCGCCCAGAGCGCCTTCGCACCTGTCATGTCGCCCCGCGCCGTGTTTGCTTCGGTTCCCACCATCTCCCCCCTATGAAAAAACCCCGCCCGGTGATTCGGGCGGGGAGTGCGGCAACGCGGAACGCTTAGCCTCGGAACTCCCCGGGACTAAGAATTACGATCACGAGCGCCGCGCTTTGCATGCCCCCACCTTAAACGTGAGGTGAGCCGCGATCCGGCGCAGCGTCTAGATAGGGGGAAGAAAAGGGGCGGGGGGCGCGCCACGGAAAAACCCCGTCACGAGGACGGGGTTCCCGGGGTATCAGCCTGTTCAGCCGCGGAATTCGCGGTCGCTGAAGTCGCTGCCCTGACGCTGCGGACGGTCGTTGTCCCGGCCGTAGCGGCCGCCCTGGCCGCCGCCGCGGTTTCCGCCGTCACGGCCCTGGTAGCCGCCCTGGCCCTGACCGCCGTCGCGGTCCCGGCTCCAGCGGCCCTGGCCCTGACCGCCACGGTTCCCGCCGCGGTAGCCGCCCTCGTCGCGGTAGCTGCGGTTCCCGCCCTGATACCCGCCTTCACGGCGTTCCCGGGTGGGCTGCTCGAACAGTTCGGGCAGTTCCTGGGCGATCTCCACCTGGATCTCACCTTCGAGGGGCGAGGCGGCCAGGATCTTCTGCACGAACTCGCTGGGCACGTCCGCGACCGCGCCGCCGCGCCACTGACGGACCTTGCCGAGGCGGCGGGTGTCCAGGTCGCTGCTGCGGGCCAGCAGGGCCACCGTACGGGCCACGCCCAGACGCTCGCCGTGCAGGACCAGGGTGGTCAGGCCTTCCTCACCGCTCAGCAGGCTGGCGGCCTTGGCGGGCTCGGTCACGCCGCTGATCTTCGCCAGGGCGCGGGCCAGGGCTTCCAGGCCCAGTTCGCTGAACAGGCGCTCGGCTTCACCCTGGAAGGCCTTCGCGGCGTTTTCGTCCACGCGGCGCACCATGTCGGCGCTCGCGCGGCTGCTGGCCTCGGCCACTTCCTTGGGGGTGGGCAGGCTGCGCTCGGTGAAGCGCACGCCGGTGATGCGTTCCAGGCCGGCCACCTCGCGGTTCTCGCGGTCGCCGTACATGATGATCGCGGTGCCGGTGCGCCCGGCGCGGCCGGTGCGGCCCGAGCGGTGCACGTAGGACTCGGGGTCCTGCGGCAGGTGGTACTGCACCACCAGGTCCACTTCCGGGATGTCCAGGCCGCGGGCGGCCACGTCGGTGGCGACCAGCACGCCCACGCGGCCGCTGCGGAAGGCGCCCAGGGCCCGTTCACGCTGCGTCTGCGCGAGGTCGCCGTGCAGCGCCTCGGCTTCCAGGCCGCGGTGGATCAGTTCGTTCGCCAGTTCGTCCGCCTCGCGCTTGGTGCGGGTGAAGACGATGGCCTTCTCGGGGTTGTACACGGTGAGCAGGTCGGCCAGCACGCGGGTGCGGCTGCGGCCCACGCGCACCTTGAGGTGCTCGACGGTCTGCGCGGCCTGGCTCTTGCCCTCGCCGACCACGTCCACGATGACGGGGTCTTTCAGGTAGTTGCGGCTCAGGCGCTTGATGTCGTTGTTCAGCGTGGCGCTGAACAGCATCGTCTGACGCTCGGGCGCCGTTTTCTGAAGGATGGTTTCGATGGCGTCGGCGAAGCCCACGCTGAGCATCTCGTCGGCCTCGTCCAGCACGGCGAACTGCACGGCGCTCAGGTCCAGGTTGCCGCGCTCCAGGTGGTCGATCAGGCGCCCGGGGGTGCCCACCACGACGTCCACGCCGCGGCGCAGCGCGTTTTCCTGCGGGCCGTAGGCGGCGCCGCCGTACACGGTGACGGTGGTCAGGCCCACGCCGCTCTTGCTGAACTCGTCCGCGACCTGCTTGGCCAGTTCGCGCGTCGGGGCAATCACGATGGCGCGGGGCAGGCGGGCGCGTTCCCGGCTGGGTTCCAGTTTGCTGATGATGGGCAGCGCGAACGCCAGGGTCTTGCCGGTCCCGGTGCGGGCGCGGCCGATCATGTCGCGGCCCTGCATGGTCTGGGGCAGGCTTTCCACCTGAATGGCGGTGGCTTCGGTGATGCCGCGTTCGGCGAGACGCGCCGCGAGTTCGGGCGCGATCAGTTGATCAAAGTTCATTTGTCGTCCTTTGTGGGGAAAGGCCCCTGAGAACTCCAAACGCCTCCGATGCAACCCTTGCATCCCGAAAGCTCGTCCATGAGCGGGGGTACTCTCCAGCCGCCGGGTGATTCCCGAAGCGGCGCACGAAAAGAAAATATACTTTATCCCGCGCAGGAATGCAAGAGGGAAGAGGTCGGGGTCATGCCGGCAGCACTGTGCATATGGACCAGGGCCCTGATCGTCAGGTGAGCCTCCTGGAGACCGCAGGTGCCTGGGTCTGTCCCCAGCCGTGTACGGGCAGACCGGACCAGCGCGGAAACCAAACTGGGCAGCCCCGAAGGACCGCCCAGGTGTGCAAGAGACTCCTGCTCAGTTCACGTACATGCCCAGGTCGCCGTCGGCACCGCCCACCGGGAGGCCCAGGTGGTCGTAGGCGTGCGCGGTGGCCACGCGGCCCCGGGGGGTGCGCTTGATGAAGCCCAGCTGAATCAGGTAAGGCTCGTACACGTCTTCCAGCGTCAGGGCGTCCTCGCTGATGGCGGTCGCCAGGGTGTCCACGCCGACCGGGCCGCCGGCGAAGCGGTGAATCAGGGTTTCCAGGTATTTCTTGTCGCGGTCGTCCAGGCCGGCGCTGTCCAGGCCCTGTTTGTCCAGGGCGTCGTGGGCGCGGTCCAGGCCGATCACGGGTTCGCCGGCCACGTCCGCGTAGTCGCGCACGCGCCGCAGGAGGCGCTTGGCGATGCGCATAGTGCCGCGTGACCGCGCCCCGATTTCCAGGGCGGCTTCCTCTTCCAGCCCGAACCCCAGCAGCCGCGCGTCGCGCAGGAGGTTGGTGGCGATCTCCTCGGCGGTGTAGTACTCCAGGTGTTCGATGATCCCGAAGCGGCTGCGCATGGGCGCGGTGATCAGGCCGGGGCGGGTGGTGGCGCCGACCAGCGTGAAGCGCGGCAGGGGCAGTTCGATGGTGCGCGCGGCGGGGCCCTGCCCGAGCACGATGTCGAGCTTGAAGTCCTCCATGGCCGGGTAGAGGTGTTCCTCGGCGACGCGCCCGAGGCGGTGGATCTCGTCGATGAACAGCACGTCGCCTTCTTCCAGGCTGTTGGTGAGGATGGCGGCGAGGTCGCCGGGCTTCTCGATGGCGGGGCCGCTGGTCACGCGGATGTTCACACCGAGTTCAGCGGCGATGATGTGGGCCAGGGTGGTCTTGCCCAGTCCGGGCGGGCCGAAGAGCAGGGTGTGGTCGAGGGCCTCGCGGCGACCCCGCGCGGCCTGGAGGTACACGCCGAGTTTGTCCTTGAGTTTCGCCTGACCGACGTACTCGGTCAGGGTCTTGGGGCGCAGCGCGGCGTCCTGGTTCAGGGCGGGGTCGGTCATGTCTGTCAGTCTAGCAGGATTCCGCTGTGAACGGAATATCACCTCATGAATTTGACAGGGACGGACAGTGGGCCTACTCTGGAAAGGCAGCACAGGTCACGAATCCGCCCCCGCCCCAAGGAGGACCCGTCATGTCCGTGAAAGCCCCGCCCACCCCCGGCACCGCCACCTGGTACGACCTCACCACCGGCCGCCCCGACGAGTGCCGCACCTTCTACGGGCAGCTGTTCGGCTGGACGATCCCGCAGTCCACCGGCGAGCACGGCGGGTACGTGCAGATCAAACAGGGCGGCCGGAACGTGGCCGGGTTCATGCCGAAAGACGAGAGCATGGCCGGCCCGCCCAGCACCTGGACGGTGTACCTCGCCAGCCAGGACGCCCACGCCGACGCCGCGCGGATCCGCGAGCTGGGTGGACAGGTCCTGGTCGAGCCCATGCAGGTGGACCAGCTGGGCTGCATGGTGGTCGCCGCCGACCCCACCGGCGCCCCCTTCGGCCTGTGGCAGCCGCTGGACTTCCAGGGCAGCGAACTGGAGAACGAGCACGGCAGCATGACCTGGCAGGAGGTCCTGACCCGCGACGCCGCGAGGGCCCGCGCCTTCTACACCGACCTGTTCGGCCTGACCGGCGAACCCATGCCCGGACCCATGACCTACCACACGCTGCACGTGGCCCCGGGGACGGACGCGGTGGCCGGCATCATGCAGATGGACGACGCCCACTGGCCTGACTCGGTGCCGCCCCACTGGATGCCCTACTTCGCCGTGAACGACGTTCAGACCGCCGTGACCACCGCCGCCGCCCACGGCGGCACCGTGCAGGTGACGCCCTTCGGCTCGCCGTACGGCACGATCGCCATCCTCGCCGACCCGGACGGCGCCACCTTCAGCGTGATTCAGCTGTCCTGAACGGGCCATTCCAACAACATGAAGGAGGGCGGCCGTGGTCTGGCCGCCCTCCATTCCTGTTCCTTGTGGCTCAGCCGCGCTTGCGGCGGCGCAGGCGTTCCATCGCCGCTTCCAGGCTCAGGCGCATGCGCTCCAGGGCCTGCGACAGGTCCCCGATCTCGTCGTTGCGTTCCGCGCGCACCGGCTGGCTCAGGTCACCCATGCTGATCGCGTCGGCGGCCTTCACCAGACGCTCGATCGGCGCGGTCAGGCGGCGCGCGGTGCGCTGCGCGAGCAGTGCCCCCAGCGCCAGTGCCAGCAGCGACACCCCGAAGATCAACAGCAGGGTGTTGCGCAGGTTCGCCTGCCCCTGCGCGTTCGACACGCCCACCGCCACGCGGTACAGCAGCGTGCCGTTCTCCTCGCTCTCGTTGCTCGCCAGACGCTGGCCCTGGTCGTTGCTGAACACGCCCAGGCGGCTCACCACGTAGTTGTCGCGGTCCACGCGGCTGTTCGCCGGGTCGGCGATCTGCTGACGGAGCGTCTCGGCCTGCGGCGTCTCGCTGGCGCCCACGTCCTCCAGGCGCTGCAGCTGCTCCTTGTACGCGGCGGCGGGGCTGAGGTTGAAGCGCAGCACCTCACCGTCCGGGCTGTCTTTCAGGAAGTTCGCCACGGTCGTCTGCAGGGTGCTGTCCATTGCGGCGTTGCGGCTGCGGAAAAAGCCCGTGCCGTCCGGCAGTTCCACACGCACGAAGCCCACCGAGGAGTTCCCCAGTAGCGAGTCCAGCTGCGAGTTCACGGCCGCCTGGTTGGTCACGTCGATACTGGTGCCCACCGCCGCCGCCACCGCCTGCGCGTTCTGCCGGATCAGCTGCTGCTGCAGGTTCGGCAGCAGCAGGCCCAGCAGCGCCATGGTGATCCCGGTCGCCAGGGCCAGCGGCACCAGCGAGCTGATCGTCACCTGCTGCGCCAGGCTGCGCCGCGGCCGGGTCGAGGCCACCGCCTCCGCGGCGGGTTCGTCGGCGGCCAGCACCACGGCGGGCGCGGCTGAGTCCTCCGGCTTCGGTCCGGAATCGTGAATGGTCAGCGCGCCTGTGAAGTCCGACCAGACGTCCGATACGTCCGCCGGGGCGGGCGTCACCTCGGGCACCTCGGCGACCGGCGCGGCGGCCATCGGGGCCGGGCGGGGCGCCGGGGTGCCGGGCCGGGCCGCGAAGGGATCGGCGGTCAGCACGGCCGTGGCCGTGCCGGCGCTGCTGGCTGCGGCGCCCAGCCCGCCCGGCTGGCCGATGTCCATGGCCGGCCAGTCGGCGCTTGTGCTGCCGGTGTCGGCGTCGTCGGGCACCATCACGCCGCTGGCGGCCGGGCTGGCCGTGACACTGCCGCCCAGGGCCGCGGGCCACTCGGCGGAGGTGGAGGCCGCGTCCCCCAGGCCGGGCGTGGCCGTGAGGGAGGTGTCAGCGCCGAACACGGCGCTGGCCCCGGCGCGGGTGGCGCCCAGGCCCTCGAAGGGTTCGTTGAGCAGCCCGGTCTCCTCGCGGACCTCCTCTAGGGTGACGCCGGCACCGGCCTTCTCGAACACGCCCAGCAGCAGTTCCGCGCGGGTGCGGCCGGTGGGTTTCATCAGGCGGCCCGAGCGGCGGCTGGCGAGACGCTGGGCCTGCTCGGCACTCAGGCCGAAGCGGTCCGCGAGCTGTTGTTCGAGGTCCAGCCGGGCGTCTTCCGGGACGGGCTGGCGGATGAGGACGGTGTACTTCATGGCGTGTCTCCCTTAACTCAAAAAAGGCGGTCGGGTCTGGTTGGGGGGCGGAGGGCAGCCCGGCGGTCCGGGACAGGAAGGCGGGGGAGGTGGCTCAGGTGACGCCCTGAACCTGCAGCTGGCGCGTGAACTGTTCGGTCTGGGCGGGGCTCAGCTGCGTGCGCAGGTGGCCCAGCAGGTCGTCGAGCGTCAGGGTGTCGCCGAGGTCCTCGAAGACCTCGTCGATCATCACCGACGCCATCGGGCCCACCACCGAGACGAGGCACTGCGTGACGCGTTTTTCCAATTCGTCCGTGAGCGGCTGCGTGCGGGCCGTGACGCGCTGCACCAGCCGCGTCACCTGCGCCTGCACGCTGGTGACCTCCCCCTCCGGCAGCCCGGTCTGGGCGGCCACGGCAGCCGCGTCACGTTTCCCGTCGATGGCGTCCATGACGCGCCACATGCTGTACGGCAGGGGCGTCTGGGGGGTCAGGCCGTCCGGCCAGGTCAGGGGGCTCATTCGGCCCGCCCGGCCGGCTGCGGCTCAAGGTGCGCCCACTCCGCGCGGTCCCGCAGGTGCCCGATCGGCAGGTCCGAGATCCGCACGGCGCCGCGCGAGAGCACGAACTGCAGGGCGGCGGCCAGCGCCTCGCGCAGTTCGGGGATGGTCACGTCCGGGTCCACGTTCAGCGCGCCGCCCTGCCACACGATCTCCATGCCGAAGGGGTCCAGGGCCGGATAGGTGTTCATTAGCGTGTTCGCGGCGAGCGGCCACAGGTCCGCCATGGGCACCTGCTGCGCGGCCCGGCCGTACACCTCCTGCCAGAACGCCAGGATGTCGTCCCGGTTCTCCACGACCGGCACCATGAACGCCACCGGGTCGTCCCCGGCGGCCGGGGCCTCGCCGGCCACGGGCGCGCCAGCCTGCCACAGGCTCACGCGCGGCCCGGCGGCGAGCACGCCCGTGAAACGCGCGGCCTGCAGCTGCGCCCGGCCGGCCGGCCAGGGCACGCGGCCCGGGGCGTCGGCCACGCCGCGCAGGTTCCACAGCAGCTGGCACTGCTCGGCCGGCAGGGCCGCGACCGTGACCTGAGCGCGCGGCATGGCCTGGAGCCCGGCGTCCCAGCTGACCTCCTGACCGCCGGTGGTGTACCCGACGAGCGGCTGGCCGGGCAGTGCCACGTACCGGGCCCAGCGCGGTCCCTGCCACAGGTCCACGACGCCGCTGAACCCCTGGACCTGACGGGCCTGGAGGTCACTGTTCACTTCCGTCCACGGGTAGTGGTCGGTGCTGAGGTTCTGGTACACGCTGGTGCCACTCGGGAGCGGCGGGCGGTTGGGGAACAGGGGAGGATCACTGACGCGGAGTTGTGTCATGCAGGCTCTCAGAGTAAGGGGGAGGCAGGGCGGGGCGGGAACGGAGCGGGTCGCGCTGGCCGGGCAGGCGCGTCGCCCCATGGGAGGCCGGGCGCCTTCCTGCCCTCAGCTTACCTTCATCAAACGCTTTGAGGTCTTACTGCGCACTTACCGCGCGGCCCGGCCGTGCCACACGCCGGCCAGTGCTCCTTCCCACCCGGCCACGCAACGGGGCATATGAGAACTCCGGCCCCAAGCGGAGCCGGAGTTCAGGGAACGACTAAGAATCAGCCGAGTTCGGTCAGGAGCTGCTGCACGCGGGCCTTCAGGTCCCCGCGTTCCTGCGGCGCGCCCAGCTGATGCAGGCCGCCGTGGTAGGCGTCCGGGTCTCCGAACAGGCGGGAGAGCAGGTCGAATTCCCGCTGGCTGCGCAGCGAGCCGTCGTTGCGGAACATCGCCACGTACTGGTCCTGGAAGGCCCAGTCGCTCAGCTCGCCGTTGATGTAGGCGGTCATCAGGCGCCGGTACGGTTCCAGGCCGCCGCCCGCCACCTCGCCCTGGCTGTCGGCGCGTTCAGGCACGTGCGCGGAGAACACCGGCCCCAGCGTCTCGGGGGTGATGTCCCAGTTGTTCACCTCGAATTGCGCCTGGCCGTCGCGGAACAGGATGAACTGCGGGCTGTGGTGCGTGATGCCGGTCAGCTGCGCGACGTGGTTGCTGGCGGGGCGCCAGTCCACCACGCGGATGAAGCCCACGGGCAGGTCGTGGCGCTGCAGGAAGGTTTCCACCACGCCGAAGCCCTGCATGGTCTTGTGGCAGGTGCCGGCCTTGAAGACGGCGGCCAGCGGATACTCCCGGAGGAAAGTGTCGACGTCCTCGGGGGTGGTGAGGGGCACCAGGACCTGCTGTTCGTTCTGTGCGGTCTGCGTCATGCCCCCAGCATACCCGGATACTTTAGAAAACCAAGTGAGCGAGCTTCCGTTGCACCGGCCCCGCTCAGTCCAGCGCCCAGCACACCACCTTCAGGTGCCCGGCGCCCGGGTAGTCCGCCCCCGCCCCCAGCCGCGCCTCCGGCCGCGCCCGTCGCCCCGCCTGCGTGAACCCCGCCAGCGCCATCCGGTCGAAGGCCGCCGCGCTCACCCCCGCGTGGTTCACCAGCGCCAGCACCCGCCCGCCCGGCCCGGTCACGCCCGCGGCCAGGGCGCTCAGGCGCGCGTAGTCCCGTTCGGAGCGCCACACCCCGCTCTTGCCGCGCGCGAAACTGGGCGGGTCCAGCACCACCAGATCGAACAGGTCGCCGCGCTTGCGCAGCCGCGCGAACCAGTCGAACACGTCCCCGTACAGGAAGTCCGTGTCCGGCGCCGGCAGGCCGCTCAGGGCGTAGTTCTCCTGCCCCCAGGCCAGCACCTTGCGGGACAGGTCCACGTTCTTCACCACCTCCGCCCCGCCCAGCGCGGCGCTCAGCCCGAACCCGCAGGTGTACGCGAAGGTGTTCAGCACCCGCGCCGCGCCCACCGAGCGCACGAACGCCCGGGCCGGGCGCGCGTCCGTGAACAGGCCCGTGCTCAGGTCCGCGCCCGGCCGGATCAGGAACGGCACGCCCGCCTCCAGGCCCACCACCTCCGGCCGCGCCTCGCCCCACACCGGGTCCGGGGGGGAGAGGTACTCGCGGTTCACGTTCGCCTCGTGCCGCGCCTCCACCGGCCGGCGCTTGAGGTACACGCCCGCGAGCCCCGCCGCCTGCGCGCCCGCCTGGGCGAGTGCCTGTTCCGCCGCCGGGTCCAGTTCGGCGTACAGGCTGAGCATCCCGGCGTCTCCGGCCACGTCCAGCGTGAACACCCCCCCCGTCTCGGTGAGGTGCGCGGCGCGGTACACGGTCGTGCCCTCGGCCGGCAGGTGGGCGCGGCCGGCCACGCAGCGGGCCAGCAGGGCGGTCAGGTCGGGCGGCAGGGCGGACACGCTGCCGAGTGTACGCGCCCCACCCGGCCGGAACACGGAAAGCGGGCGTGAGCCGCCGCCCACGCCCGCTTTCCGCCCTGACCGGTTAGGGCCGGCCGCCCATCAGGTACCACACCAGCGCGGTCGCCAGGGCCGTGACCACCCAGAAGCGCATGGTGACGTGCGTTTCCGGCCAGCCGCTCAGCTCGAAGTGATGCTGGATGGGACTCATGCGGAACACCCGCTTGCCGCGCGTCCTGAACGACACCACCTGAATCACCACGCTCAGGACTGCCACCACCGGAATGATCGCCGCGAGCGGCAGCAGCCACACGTCGGTGTACAGCACGTACGCCCCGGCCGCCACCGCCCCGATCGCGTGGCTGCCCATGTCGCCCATGAACACCCGCGCCGGGTGCGCGTTGAACCACAGGAAGCCCAGCAGCACCGCCACCATCAGCGCCGACACCGGCGACACGGCCAGCAGCGGCAGCAGCACGATGATCGCCACGCCGCCCAGCAGGCCGTCCAGCCCGTCCGTGAAGTTGAAGGCGTTCACGCTGCCCACCATCACCAGCGTGAGCAGCAGGATGTCGGGCACCCGGCCCAGGCTGGGCACCAGTTCATGCGCAGCGAGCGGGGCGGCAAAGTACGCGAACGCCAGCCCCACCAGGAGCTGCGCCGGAAACTTCTCGCGCGCCAGCAGCTCCTTCTTGCCGCCGCCCCGCATCCGGGACTGAACCTTCAGCCAGTCATCGATCCCGCCGATCACGCCCATGGCGAGGGCCGTGAGCATGATCAGCAGCTCCCGCTGCGCGTTCAGGCCCGCGCCGGCCCGCCCGGCCGCGTACAGGCCGAAGAACACCACGGCCAGCGCCAGCACGAACGGCACGCCGCCCGCGGTGGGCGTGCCCTCCTTGACCAGGTGGGTCTGCGGGCCGTCCTGCCGCACCGGCTGCCCCCAGCCGCGCGCCTTGCTCATGCGGATGAACAGGCCCACCAGGAACCAGGAGAGCAGGGCCGCGACGACCATCATGCGCGGCCCCCGGCGGGCGCCGCGGCGCGCACGAACTTCAGCGTAGGAAACGTCATCTCAAGCGGTGAGGGTACCACGCAGCCCCCACCCGGCCCACGGAGCGCCGGGCCCAGTCAGCCGGGTGTCAGTCGGCCATGTAGCGCACGAACTCCAGCATGCCGCTCACGCAGGGGCTGGCCTTGGCCGCCTCGGCGCTGCCCGTCACGGTGCGGAGCTTGCCGCTGTCACTCAGGTACAGCTGCGACACGCGGTAGGTCACGCCCGCCTTCACGAAGGTGTACGAGGCGAGCACGCCCCACGCGCCTTCCCGGTCCACGGCCTGCACCGCCACGTTCTTCACCGACTGCGTCTTCCCGCGGGCCGCCAGGGTCTTCTGCATCTGCGCGGCGAAACTGCTGGCCTTCTCGAAGGTGTCGAAGGCCGGGAAGCTCTGCGTGTGGCGCTCCTCCTGCAGCAGGCAGGCCCCCCCGGCGTCCGTCCAGCGGTTCGCGTCGCCGTTCAGGGGCGCCCAGCCCTCCATCGGCACGATCAATGCCGCCGCCTGCCCCGCGGTGAGCAGTGAGGCCAGGGCCAGGGACCTCAGCAGCCCCCGGGCGGGGGAGGGCACGTTCTGACAGGGGAGGGACAGACGGCGCGTGGGCATCCGCGCCAGCCTACCACCCGGCTCATGAAGTTCTTCAGCCGTTCTTCATGTTTGGGTCGGCCTGGACGCGCGCCTCCAGCCGGGCCCGCACCTCCAGCCATTCCTCCGGCAGCACGCTGAAGATCACGCTGTCGCGTGCATACCCGTCCGGACGTACCTGATACCGCCGCAGGGTGCCCTCACGCACCGCCCCCAGCTTCGTCATGGCTCGCAGGCTGCGCTCGTTGCGGGCGTCCACCTTGAAATGCACCCGCCCGGTCCCCAGCACCTCGAACGCCCGGGCCAGCAGCAGCAGTTTCGCGCGCGGGTTCACGCCCGTGCCCTGTGCGGCCGGCAGCAGCATCGTGCCGATCTCCACCCAGCGGTCCGCGACGTTCACCTCGCTGAAACTGATGCGCCCCACCACCCGCGCCTCCCCGTCCGGCCGCACCGCCCAATTCACGCGGTGCGGCAGGGCGTTCAGGCCCTCCAGGTACGCGGCCCAGTCCTCCGGCGTATTCGTGGCCGGCCCTCCCCGCGACAGGAACTGCAGCGTCTGCTCGTCCGCGCCGATGCACATGTCCTCGGCGTGCTGGGTCCCCATGGGTTCCAGCGTCAGGCCCCAGCCGCGCAGCACCGGCGCCGCGACCCACTCGGCGGCCGGCGCGGGAGAGGGGCGGGCGGCAGGGTCAGCGGGGGACAGGTCCGTCATGCCCCGAGCGTACCCTCCCGCCTTCCCGGGCGGGCCGGCCGTGTCAGGCAACCGGCCCTATCCGCGGTGGTAAGGCTCACCCGCACTGATGGTGGCCGCCCGGTACAGCGCCTCCAGCAGCACCACCATCGCCAGGTCGTGCGGGAGTGTCAGTTCTCCCAGGCTCCACAGCAGCCGCGCGTCCGCCCGCAGCGCGTCGGTGTGGCCTTCCGGCCCGCCGATCGCCAGGGCCAGTTCCCCCGTGCCGCCCAGCGCCTGGGCGTCCAGGTAGGCGCTCAGGCCCTCGGACGTGAACTGCCGCCCGCGCGGGTCCAGCAGGATCAGCGGGGCGCGGCCGGCGGCGCGGCGCACCGCGTCACTCTCCGCCTCCGGCGTGCGGCCCGCCACGCGCGTCACCTGCAGTTTGTGGTAGCGGCGCAGCCGTTTCTCGTACTCGTCCCACCCGGCGCGGGCGTACGCCAGTTTCGGCTCGCCCACGGTAATCAGGTGCAGACGCATGGCCTGGATCCTACACCGCCGCCCGCCCGGACAGCCGGCCCATAGGAATCCTCAATGCCAGCCCAGCGCGCCTCGCACGCAGCGGCGCACCATGGCGGGTACACTGGGCGGCATGATCGGCGCCCCACTGCCCCCCCGGGCGACCCTCGGGAGGACGTCTTGAACTACGCGGCGACGCTGGCCGTCCTCGTCGTCCTGGCCTTCTGGTTCCCGCTGTCCGAACGCCTGGGCGCGCAGCTCGGCATTCCGGAAGCAGTCGTGGCGTCCACCCTGGGCGCCCTGGTGACCTTCGGCCTGGCGGCCCTGATCGTGCGCGAGCAGGTCAACCGCCACCGCGCCCACATGGCGAACCTTACGGCCGCCCGCGCGCAGGTGATGGCCGAACCCGAGGACCCTCGCTCGTACTTCCTGAACGGCGAGCACCTCGCGGCCATGCTGCTGCGCGTCGGCCGGCGCCGCGAGGCGGCCGAGGTGATCGACCGCTACGCCCGCCTGGGCGGCGCGCGCGAGTCCGAGATCATCCGCCTGCAGGAGGCGCTGTCCAGCGCCGAACGCCGGCAGCGCCGCGCCCGGGGAGGCCACGCGTGAGGGCCTACCGCGGCGTGGTGGAAAACGGCGTGGTGGTGCTGGTCGGCGCCCGCCTGCCGGAGGGCACGGTCGTGACCGTCACGGTCGGCGAGGGAGAACTGCTGCGCGCGAAGATCACGGACGTGCTGCGCCGCTCCCCCAAGATCCGCATCCGCCTGAAACCCGACCCTGGCCTGGCGATGCAGGGCGCGCCCCTGGACCCGGCCGGCGGCCCCGAGACCGAGTGAGCGTGCCGGACGAACTGACATCGGTCCCCGCCGCTTCCCCTGACCCGCTGGACGCTGCCCCTCTGGACCTGGAGCCCGTCCGCATGCCGGAGGGCGCGCGGGTGTGGCTGGTGCCCACCCCCGTGGGGAACCTGGGCGACATCACCCTGCGGGCCCTGGAGGTTCTGAAGGCCGCCGACGCGGTGGCGTGCGAGGACACCCGCCGCACCGGGCTGCTCCTCAAGCACCTGGGCATCAGCAAGCCGCTGGTGCGGCTGGACGCCCACACCATGCACCGCGCCGGCAGCGTGCTGGAACGCCACGCGCGGCTGGCGTACGTGTCGGATGCAGGCACGCCCGGCATCAGCGACCCGGGCGCGGAACTGGTGCAGGCGGCCGTCGCGGCGGACATTCCCGTCGAGGTGCTGCCCGGCGCCACGGCCTTCGTGCCGGCCCTGGTGCTCTCCGGCCTGCCGAACGCGCGCTTCACCTTCGAGGGCTTCCTGCCGCGCGGCGGCCGGGACCGCCGGGAGCGGCTGCAGGCCCTGGCGGCGCGGGAGGAGACGAGCGTGCTGTACGAGAGCCCACACCGCCTGCACGCCACGTTGCTGGACCTCGCCTCGGCGTGCGGGGAGGGGCGCGCGGCAAGCGTGACGCGGGAACTCAGCAAGCGCTTCGAGGAGACCCGGCGCGGCCCGCTGGCGGAACTGGCCGCCCACTTCGCGGCCGGCGTGCGGGGCGAGCTCGTGGTGGTGGTGGCCGGGCGGCCGGCCGGTGACCACGCGCGGCCGGCCGCGGAAGAACCCACAGATCACGCGGCGCAGGCGCGGGCATGGCTGGCGGGAGGCCTGAGCGTGCGCGAGGTCCGGGACCGGCTGACCGGGCTGGGCCTGCGCAAGAAAGAAGCGTACGCGCTGGCGCTGGCGGCTGCCGACGAACGCGGGACAGACAAGGGCGGCGAGGCGCGCGGGTCGCCTGTCTAGAAAGTGTCAGGGGGACACTTAGCGCGCCGGGGCCGCTACACTGAACGCGGCGCGGAATTGCCCGCTCCGAGCACGCAAGAAAGGGAACCTGCCATGACTGACGCGACCCCCCCCCAGACGGCCCCCCACCCCCTCCTCGACCCGGGCGCCTGCGCCTCGCCGAACCCGGCCGGGGTGCGGCGCATCGCCGTGCTCACCAGCGGCGGTGACGCCCCCGGCATGAACGCCGCCATCCGCGCCGTCGTCCGCACCGCGTCCCACCAGGGCATCGAGGTGGTCGGCGTCCGGCGGGGCTTCGCGGGCTTGCACCGGGGCGAACTGGGCCTGCTCGGCCCGCGTGACGTGGCGAACATCATCCAGCGCGGCGGCACCACCCTGCTCACCGCCCGCAGCCGCACCTGGCGCACCCCGGAAGGCCGGGCGCTGGGCGCGAAGTACCTGCGGGAATGGGACGTGGACGGCCTTGTCGTGATCGGCGGGGACGGCAGTTTCCACGGCGCGCACTTCCTGCAGGAAGAGCACGGCATCCCCGTGATCGGGATTCCCGGCACCATAGACAACGACCTGTACGGCACGGACTACACCATCGGGTACTTCACGGCGGTGGAGACGGCTCTGGACGCGGTGGACAAGCTGCGCGACACCGGCGCCAGCCACGAGCGGATCTTCGTGATCGAGGTGATGGGCCGCCACGCCGGGCACATCGCGGTGGACGTCGCGGTGGCCGGCGGCGCCGAGGAGGTCTTCATTCCCGAGGACGGCAAGCCCGTCTCAGACGTGGTGCAGACCGTGCAGGAGAGCGTCGCCAAGGGCAAGCGTGGCAGCATCATCATCGTCGCCGAAGGGTACGCCGGGGGCGCGCAGGCAGTCGGGGACGCCATCACCGCCGGCACCGGCCTGGAAACCCGCGTGACCATCCTGGGCCACATCCAGCGCGGCGGCACGCCGGTCGCCAGCGACCGCATCCTCGCCAGCCGTCTGGGCGAGGCGGCCGTGTTCGCGCTGATGGAAGGCCGGCGCGGCGAGATGGTGGGCACCACCTGCGGCCAGATCACGCACACGCCCCTGCACGTGACCTGGGAGCGGAGCAAGGACGTGAACCGCGACCTGTACCGCTGCGCCAAGACCCTCAGCGTCTAGGACCTACAGGACGGGGCGCCCGAGCCGACCACGTGTGGTTCAGCCCGGGCGCCCCGCCGCCTGCTTACCGTTACGGCTTGGGCGGTTTCACGGTCACGGTGGTGCTCAGGGTGGCCTTGCCGCCGCTCACCCGGATCACGTACAGTTTCGCGGCCTTGCGGTCCCCGGCGCTGTTGAACTGCACCGGCCCGGACAGCAGCCCGGCGCCGTAACTGCCCCTACGGATGGCGCCTTCCACCTGCGCGCGGCTGGGCAGTTTGTTTCCCGCCGCCTTCACCGCGTTCAGGACGCCCTGCGCCACCACCCGCCCGGCGTCGTACGCGGACACCGCGTAGGGCTGCGCGTCGGCCTTGTACGCGGCCTTGAAGCGCTGCCCGAAGGCCTTCGTGGCCGGCTGGGACTCCACGGGCGCGGCGATGGTCGTGTAGTACACGTTGTCCGCCGACTTCCCGGCAATCTTCGCGAGTTCACTGGCGTCGAACCCGTCCCCGCCCACCATCGGCAGGGTCAGGCCCGCCTCGCGCAGCTGTTTCAGGAACACGCCCGCCTGGCTGTAGATGCCGCCGAAGTAGATGGCGTCCGGCCGGCGGAGCTTGATCTTCGCGATCAGGCTGGAGAAGTCGCTCTTCTCCTCGGTGCCCTCGTTGGTGATCACCTTCACGCCGCGGGCCGTGAGGCGCTTGGCGACCTCCCCGGCCAGCCCGGCGCCGTACGCGGTGCGGTCGTTGATGATGTACACGCTCTTTGCCTTCAGAGTGCCCGCCAGGAAGTCCGCGCCGGCCGGGCCCTGCGCGTCGTCGCGCGGCACGATGCGGTTCACGTTGCTCAGGCCGCGGTCCGTGAACTCGTTCGCGGTGCTGCTGGAGGTCACCATCGCCAGGCGGGCGGGCCGGAGTGCCAGACTCACGGGAATGGACCCCCCGCTGTTCACGGCCCCCACGACCGCCAGGAAGGAACGATCCGCGGCGATCTTGCGGGCCACGGCCGTGCCGGTCGCCGGATCGGCCTGGTCGTCGTACGGCACGAGTTGCAGGTCAAACCCCAGTTTCTTGAACTGCGCCTTGTACTCGTTCACGGCCATGCGGGCACCGTCGCGCTGCTGCGTGCCGATGAAGCTCTGCGGGCCGGAGAGCGGGCCGATGGTCGCGATCTTGATGACGGTCAGGGCGCCGGCCTGGCCCAGCGTGAGGGCCGCGGCGAGCAGCAGGGTGCGGGATGCGGTCATGGGGTCTCCTTCAGGGCGTCCCCACTCGGGGCGCCGGGATGGACAGGTCGGGGCCTCCACGCCGGATGCGTGGAAGACAGCAGGGGAGGGGCGAGCCTACCCCGCACCTCCCCGCCCGAACGTGGTCCGCCTGACCTTGACCGGGGCGCCTGGGAAAGGAGAAGAGCCGGAAGCAGATGCTCCGGCCCTCTGGAATGTTTGTAATGCCCGAATCAGTCGACGTTGCGCAGGAACGCGGGAATGTCGTAGTCCTTGGGGTCGTACGCGCTGACCGAGCCGCGTTTGGTCGTCACGATCGTCTCGATGCTGCTGCCGCGCCCGCCGATTCCGCTGGCGATGCTGACCGGCGTGTCGTTGAACCCGGTGGCGATCACGGTGACGCGCACCTCGTCCCCGGCGGCCTCGTCGGGCGTGATGCCGAACAGGATGTCCGGGTCCTCGAAGCTGGTCGCCTCGCGGATCTTCTCGACGATCTCGTTGGCGTCGTTCATGCTCAGGTCGTAGCTGCCGGTCACGTTCACCAGGATGCGGCGCGCACCCTCGATGCCGCGTTCCAGCAGCGGGCTGTGAATGGCGCTCATGGCGGCTTCCTCGGCGAGCTTCTCGCCGCGGCCCGCGCCGATGCCCATCAGGACCGTGCCGCTGTTGGCAAGCAGGTTCCGGACGTCCGCGAAGTCCAGGTTGATCATGCCCTCGACGTTGATGACGTCGCTGATGCCTTTCACGCCGTAGTACAGCACCCGGTCGGCGGTCAGGAACGCCTCGCGGAAGCTGACCTTCTTATCCACGGCGCTGAGCAGCTTCTCGTTGTTCACGACGATCATGCCGTCCACGCGTTCGGCAAGCTTGCTGATGCCTTCCTCGGCGACGCGCAGGCGCTTGGGGCCCTCGAACTTGAAGGGCCGGGTCACGATGGCGACCGTCAGCACGCCCATCTCGCGGGCGATCTCGGCCACGACAGGCGCGCTGCCGGTGCCGGTCCCGCCGCCCATGCCGGCCGTAATGAACAGCATGTCGGTGCCGTCCAGGTACTCCTTGATGCGCTCGCGGTCTTCCAGGGCCGCTTTCTCCCCGATTTCCGGGTCGGCGCCGGCGCCCAGGCCGCGGGTCAGGCGGTCACCGAGCTGGATGCGGACTTCCGCGTGACTCTTGGCGAGTACCTGTGCGTCGGTGTTCCCGGCGATGAACTCGACACCTTCGAGTCCCGATTCGATCATGCGGTTCACGGCGTTGTTCCCCGCCCCGCCCAAGCCAATCACGCGAATTCTGGCCGCTTGCATCATGTCTCCTTACGACACGGCAGTCCCCGGATGTGCGTTGGGGGCCGTGATAACTCGGGGTAGTGTACCGCACCCGCCCGGCCAGTGAGGGTCGCAGTGACCCGCCGGCCGGGCGGAGACCGGAGTGCGCCGCGGCGCGTGTTACATCCAGTCCTTGAACATGTTCCGCAGGCGGTCTACAAAGCTCACGCCGTCCTTCTTCGGGGCCGGGGCGGCCGGGGGCGGCGAGACCACCACCGGCGCCACGCCCGTGCCCGCCGCAGCATCTGGGACCGGCACTGCCGGGGGGACCGGCGCGGCCGGCTGGGGCGCTTCCGTGAACACGCTGGCCGGCACCTTGCCGTCCTCGCCGATGCCGTACAGCACCAGACCCACGCTCGCGGCGTGTGCGGGGCCACTCACGATATCCGTAAGGCCCCCGATGCCGCGGGGCTGCCCCACCCGCACCGGCAGGCGGAAGCGGTCCCGGGCGAGGTCCGGCGTGCCGCGCAGCTGCGCGGCCCCGCCGGTCAGGACGATGCCCTGCGCGACCAGTTCCACCGGTCCGAGGGTGTGGTCGATCTCGTCGCGGATCAGGCTGAAGATCTCGCTGAGGCGCGGCTTGATGATCCGCGACAGCTCGAAGGCCGTGATCGCGTGCGTGCTGCCGGACGCCGTGGTGATCTCCAGCGTGACGTCCTGATCAGCAAGTTCCGGCAGGGCGGCGCCGTAGCGGCGCTTGACGTCCTCGGCCTCCTCCATGGGGATCTTGAGGATCTGCGCGAGGTCGGCGGTGACATGCTCACCGCCGATGGGAATGCTGGCGCTGTGCGCGAGGTTCCCGCGCTTGAACACGCCGACGTCGGTGGTGCCGCCGCCCATGTCCACCACGATCACCGTCTGCGCCTGCTCGGCCGCTTCCAGCGTCGCGAGGCCAGAGGCCAGCGAGTGCAGCACGAAGCCCTCCACCCGCAGTCCGGCCTCCTGCACGCAGCGGCGCAGGTTCAGCAGTGGCCCGGCGGTGCCGGCCACGATGTGGACGTCCACCTCCAGGCGCACCCCGTGCATCCCGACCGGGCTCTTGATGCCCTCCTGGCCGTCCACCACGTACTCCTGCGGGAGGGTGTGGATGATCTCCAGGTTGGGATCAAGCGGCACCGCGCGGGCGTTCTCGATGGCGCGGTCCACGTCCCCGGTGTTGATCTCCTGGTTGCGGCGGATGGCGGCCAGTCCGTGACTGGTGATCGCCTTGGCATGGTTGCCGGCGACCGTCACGTACACGCTGCCGACCCGCACGCCGCTGACGCGTTCGGCCGCCGCCACGCTCTGCCGGATGGCGTGCGTGGCGCGTTCCAGATTCACGACGGCGCCGCGTTTCATGCCCTCGCTGGGCACGCTGCCTTCGCCGATAATGTCCACAGTGCCGTTGTCGGAAACCTCGCCGATCACCGTGGTGATCTTGGTGGTGCCGATGTCCAGGCCCACGATGATAGGACTGTCTTTCATTCCTGTCCCTTTCATTCCTGGACGCTCACCCCCCAGGGGTAGATGCTGATGTGTTGATTTGGGTACATGCTGATGCTCCCAGCATACTTCAGGAGGGAGGGGAGGTCACCGCTCCAGACGGAACCTTTCTCCAGTTTCACGGTCAGGCCCGAGGGCGAATACATGACCGACTGCACATTGTACCCGCGCAGGGCCGACAGCACCCGCAGGGCGTCCGGCAACCGGTCGGGCCCCCAGCCAGAGACCAGGGGCAGCTTCTCCGTGCCGGTCGCGCCGGGCAGCGCCACCCCGCCCGCCGAGAGCGCCACCACGCGGCCCCCCGGCTCGCGCCAGCGGACCGCCGGGGTGCGCTCCTGCACGGTGATCTCCACCCGGTCCGGGAAGCGCCGGGTCACGACCGCCGATGCCACCCAGGGGCTGTCCAGCAGGCCGCGGGCCCGCCACGCGCCGTAGTACAGCCACCCGAAGCCTGCCGGCGCGCCGGCCAGCGCCTGCACCCGCTGCGGGCTCAGCATGCGCTGCCCGGAGACCGTCACGGTCCGCACCGGTAGCGCGAACCACGACGCCGCCAGCGCACCCACGGCGGCCAGCCCGACCAGCGCGCGGGCCCAGCGCGGCCACCTCCGCCGGGGGGATGGGGAAAGCTCGGCCGGGGCGTACGGCAGCGGCGGGTTCACGGGTTCGGCGGGGGGCGCGGGCACCACCCGCTCGTTGCGGGGCAGCGTTCCCTCCGGGCCGGTCACGTCAGGCACGCTCCGGGGCGCTCAGGGCCTGCTCGGGCCACAGCTCGTACTCCAGTTCCATCTGTACGCCCACCCGCTCGCGGATCAGGTGCAGCAGCGCGTGCACGTCCGCGGCCGTGGCGCCACCCAGGTTCACGATGAAGTTCGCGTGGTCCGGGGAGATCATCGCATTGCCCACCCGCGTGCCCTTCAGGCCTGCCTGATCGATGAGCCGCCCGGCGCTCACGCCGTCCGGGAACTCCGGCGTGCGGGGGTTCTTGAACGCGCAGCCGGGCGTCTTCATCTTCGGCTGGCCCTTGCGGGCGACGTCCGCGTGCTCCATGCGTTCCAGCACGGCCTCCGGAGTGCTGCGCCGCAGCTTCAGGCGCACCCGCGTGACCACGTGGTTGCGGGGAATGCCGCTGTTGCGGTACCCCCAGTTCAGGTCGTCCGGCGTGACCTGCCGCACCCCGGCCGGCGTGGCGATCTCGATGGTGTGCAGCCCGTCGAACATCTCCCCGTAGCGGGTGCCGGCATTCATCCACACCGCCCCGCCCACCTGCGCGGGAATGCCCACCGTGCCCTCCAGGTTGCTCAGGCCCAGCTTCTGCAGCGCACGGATCAGGCCGGGCAGAGGCACGCCGCCGCCCACCCAGCCGGTCACCAACCCGTCCCCGGCGCTCAGGGCCGGGTCAGGCTCCAGGTCCCGCTCCGCGAACGGCCCGGACAGCCGGATCACGCGTTCCGGCACGCCCTCGTCCGCGATCACGAGGTTGCTGCCGCCGCCCAACACGCGGTACGGCTGCTCCATCGCCTCGGCCAGCTGCTCGTGCGTGCCCACGAACCACACCTCGGCCTCGCCGCCCACGCCCAGCGTGGTGAAGCGCGCCAGCGGCTGGCGTTCCACGCGCGCCCCGGTGCGGCTGAGGGCAGCGGGCGGGCGGACAGGAGCGCCCGCGCTGGCGCCCGTCATGCCCGGCCCGCCAGGGTCCGCGCGATCTTCCACACATCGCCGGCCCCCATGGTCACGATCAGGTCCCCGGGCTGCGCGCTCTCCCGCAGGGCGGTCACGACCTCCTCGCGGTCCGCGTGGTAGGTGACGTGCCCGTGCCCCTGCGCGCGCATCCGGTCGCTGATCAGCGTGGCGTGAATGCCGGGAATCGGGTCCTCGGACGCCGCGGCAATGTCCAGCACGAACACCTCGTCGGCGTCCATCAGCGCGTCCGCCAGCCGCGGCCAGCTCTGCTGCGTACGCAGGAAACGGTGCGGCTGGAACACCACCCGCACCCGGCGCCCGGTCTGCCGCGCGGCCTGCACGGCCGACGCGACCTTCGTGGCGTTGTGGGCGTAATCGTCCACGATCAATGCGCCCGCGTACTCCCCGACCCGCTCCCAGCGGCGGCCCGGCCCGCGGAAGTCGGCCAGCGCCGCCGCCGCGCGCGTGAAGTCCCCGCCGTACAGGTGCGTGACCGCCAGGGCCGCCAGGCCGTTCAGGACGTTGTGCGTGCCGGGCAGCGCCACCCGCGCCTCGCCGAGCACCGTTCCGCGGAAGGTCACGGCGAAGGTCGTGCCCTCCTCGTCCGGGCGCAGGTCCACCGCGCGGTAATCGGCATGCTCCGCCTGTCCGTAGCGCAGGTGCACGGCCGCGCCGTCGCTCAGCTCGTCCAGGCCGGGCCAGTCGGCGCACGACAGCACCTGCCGGGCCGCGCCCACGAAGCGGCGGAACCCGGCGTGCTGCTCCTCCACCGTGCGCCAGTAGGTGGGCTGGTCACCGCCCACGTGGTCGTCCTCGGCGTTCGTGAACACCACCGTCTCGCACTGCAGGTCCGCGAAGGCCCGGTCGGACTCGTCCACCTCGGCCACGAACGGCCCCTGGCCCACCCGGGCGTTGCTGCCGAACTCGGGCACGATGCCGCCCACGAACGCGGACGGGTCCAGGCCCGCGCCCTGCATCGCCACCGCCACCATGCTGGTCGTGGTGGTCTTGCCGTGCGTGCCGATCACGCCGACGCTGGGACCGGCCCGCAGCAGGTCGTCCAGCAGCGCCATGCGCGGCCGGACCTCGATGCCGGCCTCACGCGCGGCCCGCAGTTCCGGGTGGTCCTTCGGCACGGCCTCCGACGCGACGAGCACGTCCACGCGGCCGAACGGCCGCTCGGTCACGTGCGCGGCGTCATGGCCGGGCGCGACCGGAATGCCCTCGGCCTTCAGTTGCGCGGTCAGGTCGGTGGGCGAGGCGTCACAGCCGCTCACGGTGTGGCCGCGGGCGCGCAGCAGCCGCGCGAAGGCGCTCATGCCGATCCCGCCGATGCCCAGCAGGTGATAGTGCAGGCCTGAGTGGCCGGCAGTGGAATGGACGGCCGCGTCAGGCGCGCCGGTCGGAACGGATTCAGAAGCAGGGAGGGATTCAGTCATGGCAGGTCACATGGAAAAGATCAGGGAGAGGGGAGGTGAAGGGCGGCCGGTGGAACCGGTTCACGTCCACCGGCCGCTCCCCGGGCAATCAGTCCGCCCGGGGGCCGGACAGCTGGGCCTCGATCAGGTCCGCGAAGCGCGCGGCGGCGCCCACCTGCGCCCGGGCCCGCGCCGCAGCCTGCATGGCCGCCCGCCGGCGCGGTTCGGCACACTCTAACACCGCCGGTCCCAGCGTTCCCTGCGCCTCCCGCTGCTCCACCACGACGCCCGCACCCGCCGCCTCCACGCTCTTGCCGTTGTGAAACTGGTGGTTTTCCGAGGATTCCGGCAGGGGCACCATGACCAGCGGCACCCCGTGAAACGCGGCCTCCGCCAGGGTGCTGGTGCCCGCCCGGGTGATCGCCAGGTCCGCCACCGACCAGGCCGCCACGGCGTCCACGTACCCGACCGGGTGGTACCACTCCAGGTCCTTCACGCCGGGCGCCACCTCCGGCAGCCAGCGCGGCCCGGTGGAGTGCAGCACCTGCACCGCCGCGCCGCCCGTGCCCGGCGCGGCGTGCGTGCCGTGCACGAAGTCCAGGTCGATGGCCGGCAGGTGGTGGCCCGTCTCGCTGACCCGGGTGCCGCGGCCCGCGTCGGTCGCGTCCAGCAGGCCCTCGGCGCCCAGCACGTGCCGCAGCGTGTCCGGCACGGTGTTGTTCAGGAACAGCGATCCCTGCGACCCGCCCATCACGAAGATCGTGAGCGGGCCCTCGCGCAGCTTCAGGCGGGCCAGCGCCTCGGCGCGGTCCAGGCGGTCCTCGCGCACGGGCATGCCCACCAGCGTGGCCCGGGCCGGGTCCAGGCCGATCACGGTCTCGTACGCCGTGCCGATCGCCCGCGCCTGCCGGACCGCCAGCCGCTGCGTGAGGCCCAGCCGGGCATTCTGCTCGTGCAGCACCGTGGGAATCCGCAGGCTCTGCGCGGCCAGCACGCCCGGCAGGCTCGCGAAGCCCCCGTACCCCACGACCACGCCGGGCCGGCGCTGCTGCAGCACCCGCCGCGCTTCCAGGATGCCCTTCCCGGCGCGCAGCAGCTCCCGCGGGTCCGGGCGGCCCTGCCCGCTGCGCGCGAGCTTCCCGGCGTCCACGCCCACGAACTCCAGGTCCTGTTCGCGGGCGACGCGTTCCTCCATGCCGCCCCGCTGCCCCAGCAGCAGCGCCGTGTGGCCCCGCCGGACCAGCTCCCGGGCGGTCGCCACCGCCGGGTAGATGTGGCCCCCCGTGCCACCTGTCGCCATCACCACGAGACTCATTGCCCGGAAGTGTAGACCCTGACGCCCGCCGGCAGGGCCGGAACGCAGAACGTGGACCCCGGTCAGGGGCCCACGCGCAGGGAAGTGACCGCTGAGGTTCAGTCGAACAGGTCGCCGATGGTCCGGCCGATCCCGCCGCCGTGGCTGTCGTCGCTGCCGAGCATCCCGGCCTCGAACTCCTCGTACGGCTGCACCACCACGAACCCGTCTCCCTGGAAGGCCATCTGGTACGTTTCCCCGCCGCCCCGGCCCAGGATGCTGCGCAGCGAGGAATCCATCCGCAGCTGCGGCTGCAGGTTGCCGCTCCAGGCGATGGTGGCGTTCGGGTCGGTGAACACCGGCTCGTTCGGCGTGACCCGCAGCGTCAGCGGCTTGCCGTGCGACAGGATCGCCACCATGCCGTGCCCCTGCACCCGCACGCTGAACAGCCCCCCGGCCGCCATGCCGGCCATGCGGCGCATCATGGTGATGTCGTACTGCACGCTGTCCTCGAAGGCCAGCAGGTCGTTGCCGTTCACATTCAGGCTGTCCCCGGCGAGGCGCAGGATCTGGATTTCCTTGCCCTGGTCGGCCAGGTACGCCACGCCGCGGCCCTCGATCTTCGCCAGGGGGCTCATCTCCTGCGTCACGGCGCGTTTCAGGGCCTTCATCAGCCCGCCTTCCAGGGTGCCCTCGCGCTTGAAGCTGAGGTTGCCCTTGTAGGCGATCATGGCGCCCAGCTTGCTCCAGATGCGGGTGCCGTTCACCTTCACTTCCAGCATCTTGCTGGACTCCAGCTCGAAGACCTCGCCCGGGTTGTCCCGCTCGGCGGTCTGCGCGATGAAGTCACGGAGGCTGTACGTGCCGTCCTGGCCGGGGTGCATGTTCGTCATACGCCCAGGTTACGACGCGCTCCGCCCAAAGGTTCCCATCGTCACCTTGGCAGCGCGCCCTCGATCCGGGCCAGCACCTCGTGCAGCGTGTCTAGGCCCGCGGCGTAGCTCAGGCGCACGTGCCCCGGCGCGCCGAAGTCCGTGCCGGGCACCACCGCCACCCGCGCCTCCTCCAGCAGAATCCGGGCAGCCTCCAGCTCGTCCGGGTGGAGCGCGCGCGTGTCCGCCAGGGCGTAGAAGGCGCCCTGCGGCGTGGGCGTGGGCAGGCCCAGCGCGTTCAGGCCCGCGACCAGCAGGTCCCGCCGCGCCCGGTACGCCGCGCGCGCCGACTCGACGAACGCGGCCGTCTGCGCGTGCTCGGTCAGAGCGGCCAGCGCCGCGTACTGGCTCACGCTGCACGCATTACTGGTGCTCTGCGACTGCAGGGCGTTCATGGCCGCGATCACCGCCCGTGGGCCGCCCGCGTACCCGATGCGCCACCCGGTCATCGCGTAGGCCTTGCTCGCCCCGTTGATGGTCAGCGTGTGCTCCGGCGCGAAGGTCCCGATGCTGACCTGCTCGGCGTCGTACACCAGATGCTCGTAGATCTCGTCGGTGACGATCATCAGTCCGCGTCGCACCGCGAGGTCCGCCACCGCGCGCAGCACGTCCGGCGGGAACACCGCGCCGGTGGGATTGCCGGGGCTGTTCAGCAAGACCATCCGGGTACGCGGGGTGATCCTTGCTGCCAGCGCCTCCGGGTCCAGCACGAACCCCGACCCGGCCGTGGTCGGCACCGGCACCGGCACCGCGCCCGTCAGCGCCACCATCTCCGGGTACGACACCCAGTACGGCGCCGGGATCAGCACCTCGTCCCCCGGGTTCAGCAGCGCGAAAAAGGCGTTGAACAGCGCCTGCTTGCCGCCGCTGGTGACCGTCACCTCGTCCGGCGCGTGCCTCAGGCCGTTCTCCCGCCGGAACTTCTCACTGATCGCCTCCCGCAGCTCCGGCAGGCCGCTCACCGCCGTGTACCGCGTGCCGCCCGCCTGCACCGCGCGGACCGCGGCGTCGCGGATGTGGGGCGGCGTGTCGAAATCCGGTTCGCCCACGCTCAGGCTGATCAGGTCCACGCCCTGCCGTTTCAGTTCCAGGGCGCGGGACGTGACCGCCACCGTCGCGGACGGCCGCAACGACCGCGCCCGCCCGGAAAGAGCCCACACCTCAGCCTGCGCCGCGCTGCCCATGCCCTGAACGTAATGCCCCCGGCGCGCCGGCCGGGGCGGACGTGTAGAGGAGAGGTAGACGGGTCAGAACCGCACGGTGAGGCCCACGCTGACGCCCGGCAGGAAGATGAACGCGTTGCGGAAGTCGGTGCCGAACCGCAGGCGGGACTCGGCGTACCAGCCGACCGGGCTGTCCCCGAACGGCCGCTGCACGCCGGCCACGCCGCCCAGCAGCCACGCGGCGCCCAGCACCGTGCCCACACTCGGGCCGGCGTACAGGACAGTGTCGCCGTAGTGCTCGCCGAACAGCACGTCGGCGTTCACCACGGGCAGCGGCAGGTTCACGTCCGGCAGTGGAACCAGAATGGCTTCCGCGCCCAGGCGCAGGGCCGTGTCCGGCATGACCGGGAAGCTGAAGGCGGCACTCAGGCCAGGGAGGATGTACACCTCGGTGGCCGGGCCGCCCCACAGCGTGGCGGTCGTGAAGATCGTGTCCGGGGTGCTCAGATCCGGCAGGGCGTCCATGTCTAGGGTGGTCGGTGTGGCGGCGGGCGCTTCGCTGCCCTGTGCCAGGACAGGGGAGGCCAGCAGCAGGCACGCCAGCAACAGGGCTCTTTTCATGAAGCTCATATTAAGACCGCTGCGACTGACACGCTGTCTCATCTGACCGCAACCGCAGAGCGCCCCGGACCAGATTGGCCGGGGCGCTCCATGCCGCCTCTCAGTTCAGCAGGCCGATGCTGCGGGCGCGGCTCACCGCTTCCGTGCGGTCCCCGGCGTTCAGTTTCGAGTACAGACGCGCCAGGTGATCCTTGACCGTGTCAGGGCTGACGCCCAGGTTCTTGGCGATCTCCTTGTTGCTGTACCCCAGCGCCAGCAGCGGCAGCACCTCGGACTCGCGGGGGGTCAGGCGCGGCACGTCCACCTGCGGCAGGCGGTCCACGTCCGGGTGGGCCACGATGTCACGCAGCTGCCGGGCCAGGGATTCCGGGTCGGTTTCCTTGCTGACATACCCGCGCGCGCCGGCCGCCCGGGCGGCCTGCACGATGGCCGGCTCGGTGAAGGTCGTGATCAGCACGCCGACCACCTCCGGGTGCAGGACGCGCAGCTTCTCGCACACCTCGATGCCGGTCATGCCGGGCATCTTGACGTCCAGCAGCGCGGCGTCCGGCTGCCAGCGGCGGCAGGCGTCCAGGGCGCTCACGCCGTCGCTGGCTTCGGCGACCACATCGAAGCCCTGCTGGATCAGGGCGTATTTCAGGCCCATGCGGAAGAGGGGGTGGTCATCGGCGATCACGATTCTCATGGTTGAACCTCCGGGAGCACGACCGTGAACGCGCTGCGGGCCACGTCGTCGGGAAAGGAAGCGGGAACAGGAAGGGCGGACGGAGAAGCGGGGCGGGAAACGGCAGGGGGGGAGAGGGGTTCACGGTGGTAGGTGAGCTGCGCGCCGTGCGCCTCGGCGATGCGGCGGGCGATGAACAGCCCCAGGCCGGCGGTGCCGGACGTGTACTGCTGCCCGGCGATCAGAGTGGGCTGGGCGTTGAACGGCTGCGCGAGGTCCTCCAGCGGGGCGCTCAGGCCGGGGCCGTCGTCCAGCACGCTCAGGCCGCGGGTGTCCACGCGCAGTTCGATGTGCGCCCGGGCGTAGCGCAGCGCGTTGTCGAGAAGGTTCATCACCGCGCGCTCCAGCACGCCCCGGTCCACGCTGGCGTGCCCGTGCCCGGTCACGACCAGGGTCAGGCCGCGGGCCTGCACGCGCGGCTGCACGCGCCGGGCCACGTCGTCCAGCAGGGCGCGCAGGTCGGTGGGGGCCGGCTGCACCTGCACGTCCTCCCGCTCGAAGCGGTGGGCGTCGGCCATCTGCTGCACCAGCTGCAGGAGCCGTTCGGTTTCCTGCGTGATCTGGGCGCCCACCTCGCGCCGTTCGGCGTCCGGGAGGGGCAGCGTGGTCAGCGCCTGCGTGAGGTGCCCGGTGGCGATCAGGGGCGTTTTCAGGTCGTGCACCAGGGTCGCGATGAAGGCGTTGCGGCGCTGCTGCTCGGTGCCCAGGCGGCCCACCAGGCCGGTGAAGGCGCCGCGCAGCGCGACGATCTCGGCCGGGTCGTCGGCGTGCGCCCCGCCGATCTCGCCGGCCCGGATCTCCTGGGCCAGGCGGCTCAGGGAGCGCAGCAGCGCGCCGCTGAGGAAGTACCCGATCAGGGCGCACAGCACCCCGACCAGCGCCATCCACAGCACCAGCGATTCCAGCGGCCAGGCGCTGCCGGCACTCAGGGTGAGCACCAGGTTCGGCAGGAAGGCCAGGAGGAAGATCACCAGCGTGAACTGAGCCCGGAGCGTCAGCGGCCGCCGCCTGGGGGAGACCAGGGGCGCCGGGACGGACGGCGGGGGGTTCACGCTTCTCAGACTAGGCCCGTTCCTATGACAGAACCCTCACGTGGCCTTCAGGCGCCCGATTGTCAAGCCCGCCCCCCGAAACGTAAAGAACCCGACATGACGGGCCGGGGTCAGCGGGAGGGGTAATAGGGCCGGCCCGGTGAGGCTGCGTGCATCCACCGGGCCGGCCCTGTTCCGATCACTTTCGCCTTATTCCTCGGTGCTCAGCACCGCCAGGAACGCCTCCTGCGGGACCTCCACCGTCCCGAACTGCTTCATGCGGGCGCGGCCCTTCTTCTGCTTTTCCAGCAGCTTCTTCTTGCGGCTGATGTCCCCGCCGTAACACTTGGCGAGCACGTCCTTGCGGTAGGCCTTCACCGTGGCGCGCGCGATGATCTTCCCGCCGATCACGGCCTGCACCGGCACCGGGAACATCTGCCGCGGGATCACGTCGGCCATCTTGTCCACGATCTTGCGGCCCAGCGAGTACGTCTTGGTGTCGTGCACGATCACGGCCAGCGCGTCGATCACCTCGTTGTTCACCATGATGTCCACCTTGCGCAGGTCGCCCTCGCGGTACCCGATCTGCTCGTAGTCCATGCTGGCGTACCCGCGCGAGATGCTCTTCAGGCGGTCGTGGAAGTCGTACAGGATCTCCGCGAACGGCACCTCGTAGATCAGCTCCACGCGCCCGTGGTGCCCCAGGTAGTTCATGGTCTGCATCACGCCGCGGCGCTCCTGCAGCAGCTGCATCACGGTGCCCACGTACGTTTCGGGCAGCATGATGTGCAGCTTGATGTACGGCTCCTCGATCAGGGTGATGCGGTCCCGGGTGGGGAACTCGGCCGGGTTCTGCGTCTCGAAGATCTCACCGTTCGTCAGGGTCACGCGGTACACCACCGCGGGCGCCGTGGCGATCAGGTCCAGGTCGTACTCGCGCTCCAGGCGTTCCTGAATGATCTCGGCGTGCAGCAGGCCCAGGAACCCGCAGCGGAACCCGAAACCCAGCGCCTCGGAGGTCTCCGGCTCGAAGCTGAAGGCCGCGTCGTTCAGCTTCAGTTTCTCCAGCGCCTCGCGCAGCTTGCGGTAGTCCTCGGTGTCGGTGGGGTACAGGCCCGAGAACACCACCGGCTGCGCGGGCTTGAAGCCCGGGAAGGGCTCGTCGGTGGGGTGTTCGCGGCTGGTGAGGGTGTCGCCCACCTGCGCGTCGTGAATGTCCTTGATGCCGGCCGCCACCCAGCCCACGCTGCCGGCGATCAGTTCCTGCCCCACGACCAGCCCGGGGGTGAAGGTGCCGACCTTGTCCACGTCGAAGTCCTTGCCGTTGCTGAACATCCGGATGGCGTCCTTGGGCCTCAAGGTGCCTTCCAGCACGCGCACGAACAGGATCACGCCCTGGTACGCGTCGTAGAAGGAATCGAAGATCAGGGCCTTGAGGGGCGCGTCCGGTTCGCCGGTGGGCGGCGGGACGTGCTTCACGATCGCTTCCAGGATCTCGGGCACGCCCTGCCCGGTCTTGCCGGACGCGAACACCGCGTTGTCCGACGGAATGCCGATCACTTCCTCCAGTTCCGCCGCGGCGCCTTCCGGGTCGGCGGCCGGCAGGTCGATCTTGTTGATGACCGGCACGATCTCCAGGTTGTTGTCGATGGCGAGGTACGCGTTCACGATGGTCTGCGCCTCGACGCCCTGAGAGGCGTCCACGAGCAGCAGCACGCCCTCGCACGCCGCCAGGGACCGGGACACCTCGTAGTTGAAGTCCACGTGGCCGGGCGTGTCGATCAGGTTGAACACGTACCGCTCGCCGCCCTCCTGCACGTACTCCAGCCGGATGGGGGTGGACTTGATGGTGATGCCGCGCTCACGTTCGAGTTCCAGCGTGTCGAGCGTCTGGTCGCGCTTGTCGCGTTCGCCCATCGCGCCGAGCTTCTCCAGGATGCGGTCCGCCAGCGTGGACTTGCCGTGGTCCACGTGGGCGATGATGGAAAAATTTCGAATATGGGCGGTGCGCGGGTCGGTCACACCCTCCAGTCTACCGTGTCCCGCCTGTTCCCGCCCGCCACCCGGTCACCCTTGGCAACCGCGCCGCCCCCGCCCGCGTACCCTGAACCATGCTGCCCCGGCGTTCTCCCCGCCCACTGCCCACCAAGCCCGCCCCGCCCGCCTGGAAGCGCGCGCTGCCCGCACTGCTGGCCGCCGGGGCCGTGTGGGCCGGGTGGCAGGAACTGACCCGCCCCCGTAACCCCGCCCTGGCCGAGGCGGCCCGCATCCGCACCACCGCGCAGGACTGGGCGGCCCTGGCGGCCTTCGGGCCCCGCCCGGTCGGCACCCCCGGCCACGACCGCGCCGTGGACTGGCTGGACACGCAGTTCACGGCCCTCGGGTACCACGTCACCCGGCAGGAGGTGACCGCCACCCGGCCCTTCGACCAGGGCGGCACCCTCAAGGCCCCCGGGTTCACCCTGCCCGTCAAGGCCATCTACGGGGCGGCGGGTGGGGAGCAGACCGCCCGACTCGTCCGCGTGGACCCGGACGCCACCCCGGACGTGATGGAGGCACAGGGCCTGCGCGCCCAGCTGGCCCTGACCACCTGCCCCTCCGGACCCTGGCGGGACCTCGCGGAGCGCGTGAACCGCGCCGGGGGCTTCGGGCTGCTGCTGATCGACGACTGCCCCAGCCGCGCCCTGCAGAAGGTGGACGCCACGCCCTTCCCGCTGGTCACCGTGCCCGCCGCCGAGAAGGCCCGCGTGCTGGCCCTGGCGGGGCAGACCGTCACCCTGACCTCGCGCGTGGAGATCCGCCCGGTCACCGGGCACAACCTGATCGTCCGGCGCGTGAACGCCACCCCGGACCTGCTGTACGGCGCGCACCTGGACACCGTGAACGGCAGCCCCGGCGGGAACGACAACAGCAGCGGCGTCCTGACCGTCCTGAACCTCGCCCGGCAGCACGCCGGCACGCCCACCGCCGAGCGCGTGTGGTTCGTGCTGTTCGACCTGGAAGAAGACGGCCTGATCGGCTCCCGGCTGTTCGTGAAGACCCACTCCGCGAAGCTGCGGCCGCTGCGAGCCATGCTGAACTTCGACATGGTGGGTGTGCCGACCACCCCGCTGAAGGTCGCCGGGGACGTGGACGTGATCCGCACCGCGCAGGCCGCCGTGCCCGGCCTGGGCGCCTTCACCGAGGACCCGCCGGGCGGCGTGCAGGACTTCGGCCGCAGCGGGTACCTCACCGGGCGCAGCGATCACGTGCCCTTCAAGGGCCTGCGCATCCGCACGCTGTTCTTCCACCGCGGCCTGGACGCGCACTACCACACCCCGCAGGACACCCGGCCCGACCTGACCCTGGTGCAGGACACCGCCGACAAGGCCGCCCGCATCTCTGCCGCGCTGCTTGACCAGCCGTTCCGGCCCTCCGAATCCTGCGGCATTCAGCAGCGCAACTGCCGGTTCTGACCCCAGCCGGTCCGCCATCCGGCCGATGCCGCGCCCCGGCGGGCCACCCTACCCTGACCGCATGACCGCCTCACCACACACCCGCTCCCTGGGCTACTTCACGGACGTCGCCCTGCGCCGCCACGAGGGCGCCACCGTGACCCGCCACCGGCAGCACACCAGCGTCCAGAGCCCCTTCAACCCCAGCTTCTGGTGGGGGAACTACCTGCTGCTGGACGAGGCGCCCACCGCCGGCACCCTGGACGCCTGGGAGGCCGAATTCCGCAGGATCTTCCCGGAGGCCGCCCACACCACCTTCGGCGTGAACCTGCCGGCCGCCGAACTGACCGACCTGGAGTCCCTGCGGGCCCGCGGGTACGGCGCGTACCAGGACACCGTCCTGACCGCCGCGCGCACGCACGCCCCCCGCACCCTGAACCGCGACGCGCAGCTGCGCCCCCCGAACACCGACGCCGACTGGGCGGCCGTGCTGGAGCTGCGCATGGCCGTGAACGCCGCCGACCCGCACGGCCACGCTCCGGACGGGTACCGCACCTTCGCTCAGGGGAAACTCGGCAGTTACCGCCGCCTTCAGGAAGGCGGGCACGGCACGTACCTCGCCGCCTTCGACGACCAGGGCCGGGCGCTGAGCGGCCTGGGCATCTTCGACTGCGGGGATGGCGTGGCCCGCTACCAGAGCGTGGAGACGCACCCGGAGCACCGCGCGCGCGGTCTGGCCGGCACGCTGGTGCACACGGCCGCCGAGTGGGCCCGCGAGCACCACGGGACCCGGCAGCTGGTGATCGTCGCCGACCCCGGGTACCACGCCCAGGCACTGTACGAGAGCGTGGGTTTCGCACCCACCGAAACGCAGACCGGCCTGGAGAAACGCCCCGCCGAGTAACCCCGGGCTACACCCGGTCCAGCGGGTGGTGCGGGCCGGCCGGGAGGACCACCCGCACCGCGTCCCCGGGCCGGACCTCCCCACCCCGCCGCACCACGCCCATCACCCCGGCCTTGCGCACCGGGTTTCCCTGGGCGTCGGTGTCCAGCACCGCCCGCAGCAGCCCCGGCTGGAACGCCTCGATCTGCGCGCAGGGATTGCGCAGGCCCGTGACCTCCACCACCGCCTCCGGTCCCAGGTGCAGCTGCGCGCCGCGCGGCAAGCCCAGCAGCTCCACGCCGCGGGTCAGGAGGTTCTCCCCGAGATCGCCGGGGCGCACCGTGAAGCCCTGCGCGGCCAGTTCGTCCAGCAGTTCGGCGTGAATCAGGTGAACCTGCCGCAGGTTCGGCTGCGTGGGGTCCTGCCGCACCCGCGAGCGGTGCCTCACGGTCGCGCCCGCATGCGCGTCCCCCTCCACGCCCACGCCCGCAATCAGCCGGACAGTCGGGAGAACCGCCTTGCTGAACGTGTGCCCCGGCGCCGCGTTCACCGATTCCACCCTCATTCCGCATCCCCGAACAGTGGCGCCGGCGCGCCCAGCAGCGCCCGGACCGGCGCGAACGACCGCCGGTGCACCTCCAACACGCCCAGCTCCCGCAGCGCCGCGCGGTGGGCCGGCGCGCCGTACCCCTTGTGCCCCGCGAACCCGTACCCCGGGTGCTGTCCGTCCAGTTCGGCCATCACGCGGTCCCGTTCGGTCTTGGCGAGCAGGCTGGCGGCCGCCACGCTGTAACTCAGGGCGTCCGCCTTCGGGGGGGCGCTGAGCGGCACGTCCACCCGCAGCTTCAGGTAATCGGTGACCAGCGCCTGCGGGGCCGGATCCAGCCGCGCCAGCGCCCGCAGCGCCGCGGCGTGCGTCGCGCCCAGGATATTCAGCCGGTCGATCTCCTCCGGCCAGGCGTGTTCCACTGCCCAGCTCACCGCCACCGCGCGCACCTCGGCCGCCAGGACCTCCCGCTGCGCGGCCGAGAGCTGCTTGCTGTCCCGGAACGGGTAGTCCCGCGCCAGTCCCGGCAGGATCACCGCCGCGACCGTCACCGGACCCGCCCAGGCGCCCCGCCCGGCCTCGTCCACGCCCGCCACGCGGAAGTACCCGCGCCGCCAGTGCTCGCGCTCGAACGCCCAGTCCGGCGTGGTGGAAGGAACGGGGGAAAGGGCCATACCCCGGAGCGTAGCAGTCCCGCCTGCTCCTAGCCGGCCAGCGGCACCGTGAACGCGAACGTGCTGCCCCGCCCCACCTGCGAGGCCACGCTGAGCCGCCCGCCCATCGCCTCGGTCAGGCCGCGCGCGATGGTCAGGCCCACGCCGCTCCCGCCGTCCGCCCGGGCGCGGGCCGCGTCCACCCGGTAAAACCGCTCGAACACCCGGTCCAGGTGCTCCGGCGCGATGCCCGGCCCGGTGTCGGTCACCTCGAAGCGCAGCGCGCCGCCGTCCACCCGCACGCCCAGGCTCACCTGCCCACCCCGGGGCGTGTGCCGCAGGGCGTTGCCCAGCAGGTTCGTGAGCACCTGCGCCAGCCTTTCCCCATCGGCCCGCACCGCCGGGAAGGGTCCTGCCGGCACGACCAGGCCCACACCGCGTTCCTCGAACGCCAGACTGAAGCGCTCCTGCACGCCGGCGAGCACCCCCGCCACGTCCAGCGTCCGGAGGCGCAGCTCGATCCGGCCGGCCTCCACGCGCGACACCAGACTCAGGTCCTGCACCAGCCGCTCCATCGCCGCGACCTCCCGCGTGATCGCGCCCGCCGCGTGCTCCGGCGCCATCACGCCGTCCGTGATCGCGTCGGCGTACCCGCGCAGCGCCGCCAGGGGGGCGCGCAATTCGTGCGCGACGTTCGAGATCAGCTCCACCCGGCCCTGCTCCACCCGCTCCAGCCGTTCGGCCATCACGTTGAAGTTATGCGCCAGGTCGCTCAGCTCGTCGCGGCCGCCGGCCTGCAGCCGGGCGTGGTACTCGCCGGCCGCCAGGGCCTCGCTGCCGGCCCGCAGGGCCTCCACGCCCCGCACCACCCGCCGCGACGACAGCAGCGCCGCCCCGATCGCCACCAGCACCGCCAGCGGCACCGACGCGCCCAGCGCCCGAGTCAGCGTCAGGCGCATGCCGTGCTCCAGGTTCCCGCGCAGTTCCGCCCCGGCCGGGCCGAGGGTCTGCACCATCTCGTCCACGTGCGCGCGGTAGAAGTTCGGTGCGAACAGCTCAGCCGCCACGAACAGACCTGCGACCGCCAGCGCGATCACCAGCAGGTGAGACAGGAGCAGCCGGGGCAGAAAGCGCACGTCAGTCCTCCCGGAAGCGGTACCCGACGCCGCGGACCGTCTCTATGAACCGCGGCGTATCGGACGTGTCGCCCAGCTTGCGGCGCAGCGCCGTGATGTGCACGTCCACCACCCGCTCGGTGCCCAGGTAGTCGCTGCCCCACACCCGCTCCAGCAGCCGCTCGCGCGGCCACGCCATCCCCGCGTGCTGCGCCAGGGCCGACAGCAGGTCGAATTCCAGCTTCGAGAGTTCCAGGGCCGCGCCGTTCAGGCTGGCCGCCCGCGCCCGCAGGTCGATGCGCAGCCCGCCGCTGACCAGCACGTCCGCCACGCCCACCCGCCGCAGCAGGGCCCGCACGCGGGCCACGACCTCGCGCGGACTGAAGGGCTTGACCACGTAATCGTCCGCGCCGCCGTCCAGGCCGCGCAGCTTGTCCTCTTCCTCCCCCCGGGCGGTCAGCAGCAGGATCGGCAGGCTGGACCCGCCCGCCCGGGCCTCGCGGGCCAGGTCCACGCCGCTCACGCCGGGCAGCATCCAGTCCAGCACCGCCACGTCCGCCCGCGGCAGCAGTTCCCGCGCCTGCCAGCCGTCCCCGGCCTCCAGCACCGTGTGGCCCTCGGCGCGCAGGTACGCGCCCAGAATCTCCAGGATCGCCGGGTCGTCATCCACGATCAGGACGTTGGGCATACCGCTTCAGTGTGGCACGGCCGGGCCCACCCCCTCAGTCCGCGCTGTGCCCCAGGCGCTTGTCCTTCACCTCGGCCCGCAGGACGTGCTTCAGGACCTTCCCGCTGGCGGTCTTGGGCAGGTCGGTGGTGATCACCGCCCGGCGCGGCAGGGCGTACGCCGGCAGGTGCGGCGTGCAGAAGCCCAGGATCTCCCGGCCGGTCACCTGCGCGCCCGGGTGCAGCGTCAGGAACGCGACCGGCTGGTCGCCGTCCTCGCCGGGCGCGGCCACCACCACGGCCTCCCGCACGCTGGGGTGCCGGTACAACACCGCCTCGATCTGCACGCTGGACATCGGGTGCCCGGCCAGTTTCAGCAGGTCGCCCTCGCGGTCCAGGATCTCCAGGCGGTGGTCGGGGTGCAGGACCGCCAGGTCCCCGGTGTGCAGCCAGCCGTTCTTGATGGCGCGGCGGGTCGCGCGGGGGTTCTTGTAGTAGCCCTTCATGACCTGGTTGCTGCGGATCACCACCTCGCCGGGAGTCTGCCCGTCGGCGGGCACGGGCGTGCCGTCCTCCAGCACCACCTGGATCTCGCCGCCGTGCAGCATGGCGTGCCCCTGACGCCGCAGCAGCGCCGCGTCCGCGCCGGGCTGCGCGCCCAGGTCCGTGACGGTCAGCACGGCGCTCGTCTCGGTCAGGCCGTAGCCGTGCAGCACCTCGAAGCCCTGCGCCTGCAGGCCGGTGATCAGCGGCAGGGTGGGGGTCGTGCCGGCCAGCAGCACCCGCACGGGGCGGGGGAGGGGAGCGGCCTGCGGCATGTCGGCCAGCGGGGCCAGCAGGGCGGGCGTGGCCGTCAGGTGCGTCACGGCGGCGAGTTCGGCGCGCAGGTCGGCGGCGCCCAGCGGCTGCGGGCGGGTGGGCAGGACGTGCTCGGCGCCGGCGGCCGTGACCGCCCAGGCCATGCCCCAGCCGTTGCTGTGCGAGAGCGTCAGCGCGTGCAGGTGCGCGTGCCCGGGGCGCAGGTTCAGGTGGTACAGCAGGTTGCACAGGCTGGTGTGCATGTTCCGGTGCGTGAGCATCACGCCCTTCGGGTCGCTGGTGGTGCCGCTCGTGTAGTTCACGCTGATCGGCTGGTCTTCCTTGAGGCCCTCCGGGAGTCGCAGCTCGGCGGGCGCGTGGGTGTCCAGTTCGGCGGCCAGGGCCGCGTCGGGGCCGGTGGCGCGGTAGGGGAGGCGCAACGCCTCGATGGTGTGGGCCACGCGGGGCAGCTGCGCGCGGTCCACGAACACGCCCACCGGGTCGGCGTGGCGCAGCAGGAAATTCAGGTCGTGGTCGTCGAAGGCCGTGTTCAGCGGCACGATCACGCCGCCGGCCAGCGGCACGGCGTGGAAGGCGATCAGGGCGTCCAGGGTGTTCGGGGAGACCAGGGCGACGTGCCCGCCGGGGCGCAGGCCGGCCTCGCGCAGCAGGGTGACCATCTGCGCCGTGCGGCGGGCGAGCTCGGCGTAGGTGAGGGTCACGTCGCCGCACCGCAGGGCCGTCCGGTCGGCGTGCAGGTGCAGGGCGCGCAGCACGGGCTCCAGAGGGGTCAGGGGCGTGTTCACGTGGGGGCGGCTCCTTGACCGGGCGGGAAGGTCGGGGAGGGGGACACAGGGGACATATCGGGTGGGTTCAGTGTGCCGGACCAGCCTCGAATGATCGCCGATCCGCACCGAATCTGTCTAGTCAACTTCGCCGAGAATGAGCAGATCGCCAGAGAAGTCTAGACGAATTTACGAATGGGCCCCGGCCCGACCCCACATAATCAACCCACCGAAAACACACCCGCTGTCCCGCGCCCGGCCCCCTGTCTGGCGCTTCAGGCGTCCCTTCACCGTCCCTACCGCCCGGGTTTCACCCCCCAGCAGGCCGGAGGCCCCCATGCCACAACTTCACGTCGAGAACGTGACCCTGCAGTTCGGAGGCCTCAAGGCCCTCACGGACGTCAGCCTGGTCGTGCCGGAAGGCGAGATCGTCAGCATCATCGGCCCGAACGGCGCCGGTAAGACCAGCATGCTCAACTGCATCAGCGGCTTCTACCACCCCACCCAGGGCCGCATCACCTTCGGCGACCACGACCTCAGCCGCTCCGCGCCGAACATCGTCACGAGCTACGGCATCGCCCGCGCCTTCCAGAACCTGGAACTGTTCCGCGGCCTGAGCGTCGTGGAAAACCTCCTGCTGGCCCGACACACCCACCTGCGCTACGGCCTGCTGCACAGCCTCCTGTACTACGGCAAGGCCAGCAAGCAGGAGGCGTACAACCGCGCGTACGTGGAGCGCGTCATCGACTTCATGGAGCTGGAGGAGCACCGCCACCACCCGGTCGGCACGCTCGCGTACGGCATCCAGAAGCGCGTGGAGGTCGCCCGGGCGCTGACCCTCGCGCCGAAGCTGCTGCTGCTGGACGAACCGATGGCCGGCATGAACGTCGAGGAGAAGGAGGACATGGTCCGCTTCATCCTGGACATCCAGCGGGAACAGGGCATCACCGTGGTGCTCATCGAGCACGACCTGGGCGTGGTCATGGACATCAGCGACCGCGTGTACGTCCTGGACTTCGGGCAGAAGATCGCCGAGGGCACCCCCGAAGAAGTCAGCGCCAACCCCCGCGTGATCGAGGCGTACACCGGCGTGGCCGAGCAGCGGCCCTTCGAGGACAGCGTGACGGGTGCGGCCGCGCAGGTGGTGCCCGCATGACCGCCCAGCCTGCCGCGCCCGCCGCTCCGAACATCTTCGCCAACCCCAGCCTGCTGGGGGACGTGACCCGCTTTACCATCCCGCAACTCCTGACCGAGCGCGCCCGCCTCTCCCCGAACGGCGTGGCCCTGCGCCACAAGGAGTTCGGCATCTGGAACGAGACCACCAACCTCACGTACCTGGAACGCGCCCGCGAGGTCGCCGCCGGCCTGCACGCCCTGGGCGTCACGCGCGGCGAGAAGGTCGCCGTGATCGCCGAGAACATCCCCGCCTGGGTGTTCATGGAGGTCGGCACGCAGGCCCTGGGCGCCATCAGCGTGGGCGTGTACCAGAGCAGCGTCGCGAGCGAGGTGAAGTACGTCGTGGAGTACACCGACGCCGTGGTCGTCCTGGCCGAGGACGAGGAGCAGGTGGACAAACTCCTCGAACACCGCGCCGACCTGGACGCCGCCGCCGGGGGCAAGGTCCGCAAGGTCATCTACGAGGACCCACGCGGCATGGCCAAGCACGCCGGTGATCCCTGGTTCATGAGCTTCGAGGACCTGCTGAGCCTGGGCCGGCAGCAGCCCACCGACATCTTCGGCACCGAGAGCGCCAAGGGCCACCCGGACGACGTGTGCCACTTCAGCCTCACCTCCGGCACCACCGGCCTGCCGAAAGCCGCCATGCTCAGCCACCGCAACCTGCTGTACATGGGCAAGTCCCTGGGCGAGGTCGAGCGCTTCAAACCCGGCAGCGACTACCTGAGCTTCCTGCCCATGGCCTGGATCGGCGAGCAGATGATGACCATCGGCGTGGCGCTTGCGGGCGGTATTACCGTGAACTTCCCCGAGAGCACCGACACCGCCATGCAGGACCTCGTGGAGATCGGCCCGCACTTCATGTTCGCCCCGCCCCGCGTGTGGGAAGGCATCCAGAGCCAGATGTACATCAAGATGCAGGAAAGCTACGGCCCCAACCGCGCGCTGTACCGCACCCTGATGAAGTGGAGCACGGACGCCGCCGACGCGTCCCTCTCCGGCCGCAAGCCCACCGGCCTGGCCGCCCTGAAACGCTGGGTGGCGTACTGGGGCCTGACCCGCCCGCTGCTCGACCAGCTCGGATTCCTGCGTCTCACGCACGCGTACACCGGCGGCGCGGCGCTCGGCCCGGACGTGTTCCGCTTCTACCACGGCCTCGGCGTGAACCTGAAGCAGATCTACGGCCAGACCGAGAACATCGGCATCGCGTACGTGCACCGCGACGGCGACATCCGCTTCGACACCGTGGGTAAACCGCTGCCCGGCGGGGAGTGCCGCATCACCGAGGACGGCGAGATCATCAGCCGCAGCCCGGCCGTGTGCAAGGGCTACTACAAGAAAGACGACGCCACCGCCGAAACCATCAAAGACGGGTGGCTGCACAGCGGCGACGCCGGCCGCCTCACCCCGGACGGGCACCTGCAGGTCATCGACCGGCTCAGCGACGTGATGCGCAGCGCCCGCGGGGAGCAGTTCAGCCCCCAGTACATCGAGAACCGCCTGAAGTTCAGCCCGTACATCAAGGAAGCCGTCGCCCTCGGGGACGGCCGGGACGAGGTCACCGCGATCCTGAACGTGGACCCCATGACCGTCGGGCAGTGGGCGGAGAAAAAACAGATCGCCTACACCACCTACATGGACCTGAGCAGCAAACCCGAGGTCGCCGAGCTCATCGCCCGCGAGGTGCAGGAAGCCAACGGCCGCCTCGAACCGCACGAACGCATCAGACGCTACGTGCTGCTGTACAAGCTCCTGGACGCCGACGACGACGAACTCACCCGCACCGGCAAGGTCCGCCGCAAGACCATCGGCGCCAAGTACGCGCCCATCGTCGAGGCGCTGTACGACGGCAGCCGCGAGAAGGCTGTGGAGGCCGTGTTCAAGTACCAGGACGGCCAGGAACAGCGCGTGCAGACCCGCATCACCGTTCACGACGTGCCCGGCGAGGGCCCCGCCGTTCCCGCCCCGCCCCGCCGCCCCCAGGCGAGCGCCTGAGCCCCAAGGAGACCGAGACGTGGACCTGCTTCCCCAACTCCTGATCGCCGGTGTGGTCATCGGCAGCATCTACGCCCTGGCGGCGCTGGGCTTCGTGCTCATCTACAAGTCCAGCCGCGTCATCAACTTCGCGCACGGGCAGGTGATCGCCACCGGCGCCTTCATCGCCTACGCCCTCACGCAGGCCGGCGTGAACTTCTGGGTGGCCGGGCTGATCAGCATGGTCAGCACCTTCCTGCTGGGCATGCTGATCGAGCGGGTGTTCCTGCGGCGCATGGTGGGCGAACCCATCATCAGCGTCATCATGGTCACCATCGGCCTGGCCAGCGTCATCGACGGCCTGCTGCACCTCACCCCGTACGGCGCCGGGAACTTCAACTTCCCCACGCCCGCCGCCCTGACCGGCGACAGCATTCCCGTGCTGGGCGCGCAGCTCTCCCGCGTGCAGATCGCCGGGGTGCTCGCCTCGCTGGGCCTGCTGGGGGCGTTCACGTACTTCTTCAACAAGAGCACCCTGGGCATCACCATGCGCGCCGTCGCCGACGACCAGATGGCCGCCATGAGCGTCGGCACCAGCGTGGAACGCGTGTTCGCGCTCGCCTGGGCCGCCGCCGGCCTCAGCGCCGCCGCCGCCGGCGTGATCCTCGGCATGATGACCGGCCTCAGCCTCGGGGGCCTCACCGCCATCGGCCTGATGGTCTTCCCGGTCGTGATTCTCGGCGGACTGGACAGCGTGCTCGGCGCCATCGTGGGCGGCATCCTGATCGGCATTCTGGAAAACCTCGCGGCCGGCTACCTGGACCAGTACGTGCCGGGCGGCGGCACCCGCACCGTGTTCCCCTTCCTGATCCTGATCGCGGTGCTTCTGATCCGGCCCTACGGCCTGTTCGGCACGAAGGAGATCGAACGTGTGTAACCTCCCCGCCACCGGGCGCGCCCCGCTGGAGCGCCGCTGATGCCCGCCTCCCGCTTCACGCAGACCGGCAACTACCGCGTGCGCTACCAGCAGGACCAGACGATCTTCGCCACGTACGCCGAACAGGCGAGCCTGATCCTGGGCCTGGGGCTGCTGCTGCTGCTCCCGCTGATCCTGCCCAAGACCATGCTGCGCGACGTGAACATGATCCTGATCTACGCCATCGCCGTGATCGGACTGAACATCACCACCGGCTACACCGGCCTGATCAACATCGGCCAGGCGGCCTTCATGGGCGTGGGCGCCTACGCCACCGCGCTGGCCGCCACGAAACTGAACCTGCCCTTCTTCCTCGCCATTCCCATCGGCGGACTGGCCGGCGCGTTGGTCGGCACCATCGTGGGCCTGCCCAGCCTGCGCCTGAAGTACCTGTACCTCGCGGTCGCCACGCTGGCCTTCCAGGTGATCTTCGAGTGGGGCGTGGGCCACTCCCCGCTGCTGGAACAGGGTGGGTCCATCAGCATGCCCAAACCCGTCGTGTTCGGCATCGAGGACAGCTTCCTGAACCACAACATCTTCTGGTACTACATCATCCTGCCCGTCCTGGTGCTCCTCGCGCTGCTGTGGCGCAACGTGCTGCGCACCAAGCACGGCCGCAGCATGATTGCCGTACGCGACAACGACCGCGCCGCCGCCGCCATGGGCATCAACCCCGGCACCGCCAAACTCACCGCCTTCATGCTCGGCAGCCTGTACGCCGGCATCGCCGGGGGCCTGTTCGCGTACTTCCAGAAGGCCGTGGTCATCGAGGACTACATGCTCCACACCAGCGTGCAGCTGCTTGCCATGGCCATCGTGGGCGGTCTGGGCAGCCTGCCGGGCGCGTTCCTGGGCCCCATGTTCATCGTGACGCTGGACCGCCTGATGGGCACGGCCAGTGAATCGCTGGGCAGCGCGAGCATCTTCCCGGAAGGCGTGGACGTGGCGTCCGCCATGAAACCCCTGACCTTCGGCCTGGCGATCGTGCTGTTCCTGATGTTCGAACCGCGCGGCCTGGCGAACTGGTGGCGTCTCACGCGCATGTACTTCAAGAAGTGGCCGTACAAGTTCTGACCCGGACGCGGCGCGAACCGGCGCCGCAGACCGTAAACGGTCCCACCCCCTGACCCACTCAACTCTCCCAATGTCCCCCCTTCCTTTTCGCCCTTTCTTCGCGCCGGTGGCGCCTGTTCCTGGAGGAACCCCATGATGAACGTCAAGAAAATGATCCCGCTGGCTGCTCTGGTCACCGTTTCTCTCGCCGTGGCCCAGAAGACCGTGACGCTGGGGTGGTCCGGGGCGATCACCGGCCCCACCAGTGACGCCGGCGCGAGCTACGCGGCGGGCATCGAGGACTACTGCAAGTACGCCAACGCGCAGAACATGATTCCCGGCACGAAGCTCAACTGTGTGGTCCGCGACGACCAGTACAACAACGCGAACACGCAGCGGAACTTCGAGGACTACGTGGGCAACATGAACGTGGCGATGTTCCTGGGGTACAGCACCGGCGGAACGCTGCAGCTCAAGGGCACCATTCAGGAAACGAAGATTCCCACCCTGCCCGGCAGCTACCACATCGGCAACATCGACGGAGCCGACAGCGATTACCTGTTCCTGCCGATCAGCTCGTACAGCGAGCAGCTCGTGAGCCTGGTGGAGTGGATCGGCGCGAAGAAGAAAGGCGCCAAGGTCGCGCTGGTCGTGAACCCCAGCCCCTTCGGCCGCGCGCCGGTGGACGACGTGAAGAAGGCCGCCGCGCGCCTGGGCGTGAAGATCGTGGACGTGCAGGAAGTCGGCGGGAACAACCTGGACAACACCGCGCTCCTCAAGCGCTTCGAGTCGGCGGGCGTGGAGTACGTGATTCACCAGAACACCGCCGGGCCGGTCGCGAACATCCTGAAAGACGCCAAGCGCCTGAACCTGCTCGGGAAGATGCAGCACCTCGGCGCGCACTACACCGGCGGGGAGGACCTGACCAAACTTGCCGGGGACGCCGCGAACAAGTTCATCTGGGCGACCAGCTACTACATGTACGACGAGGCCGACAAGCCCGGCATCCAGCTGGTGAAGAAGATCGGCGCGCAGTACGGCCGCAAGGCCGATACGATCCGCAGCGTGCACTACACCAGCGGCATGCTGGTGGCGAGCATCGCGGTGGAAGCCATGAAACGTGCCGGGAAGGACGTGAACGCCGGCACGGTGTTCAAGGCGCTGACCGGCATGAACGGCAGCAAGGCCTTCAACCCCGGCTTCACGGTGGGCCCGGTGAGCTTCAGCGCGAAAGACCACGTGGGCGCCGAGAGCCTGCGCCTGCTGCAGGCCGACGCGACCGGGAACTTCCAGGCGATCACGGGCGCGCAGCGCAGCAAGCTGTTCCCCCTGGTCCACCCCCTGAAGTAAGCGCCCCCGGGCCATGAACGCGGGAGGTTCATGGCCCCTCCGTTCCACTGGAGGTTTCCTTGACCGCACCCACCCCCGTTCCCCCACCCCCGGCCGTGCACGCCGCGCCGCCCGCGCCGGTGAAGACGGCCATGGCGAGCGACCTGACCGTGAACAACGTGGAGGTCGTGTACCACGACATCGTTCAGGTGCTGCGCGGCGTGTCGCTGACGGTCCGGGCGGGCAGCATCACCAGCCTGCTCGGCACGAACGGCGCCGGGAAGACCACCACCCTGCGCGCCATCTCCGGGCTGCTCAAGCCGGAGAACGGCAAGATCCGCGAGGGCACCGTCACCTTCGAGGGCCGGACGCTCTCCGGCATGACCGGCACGGACGTCGTGAAAAGCGGCGTGGTGCAGGTCCCGGAAGGCCGGCGGGTGTTCAAGCACCTGTCCATCGAGGAGAACCTGCGCGCCGGCGCGATTCTGGGCCGCGGCAACTGGCAGGCCGACCTGGAGCGCATCTACACGTACTTCCCGAAACTTCGCGACCTGCGGCACAAGCAGGCCGGGTACACCTCCGGCGGGGAACAGCAGATGATCGCCATCGGCCGGGCCCTGATGGCCCACCCGAAGGTGCTGCTGCTGGACGAACCCAGCCTGGGGCTGGCGCCGCTGCTGGTGCAGGAGATTTTCGAGAACGTCCGGCACATCAACCGCGCCGAGGGCCTGGGGGTTCTGGTCGTGGAGCAGAACGCCAACATCGCCCTGCGCAACAGCGATTACGGGTACGTGATGGAAGGCGGCCGGATCGTGATGGAGGGCCGCAGCGCGGAACTCGCCAGCAACCCGGACGTCAAGGAGTTCTACCTGGGCGTCACCGAGCACGGCAGCCGCAAGAGCTTCCGCGAGGTCAAGAGCTACAAGCGCCGCAAACGCTGGATGTAACCCCACCCTTTGTCCCCTTTCCTCTCCCGCCCCTCCGGCCGGGACGGGGCCACCCGCGCGTGGCCTGGAGTCGCCCATGACCCACACCCTGACCCCCCAGGCCGCCGCGCCGCACGGCGTGCCCGACCTGCTCGCGCGCCTGCGCGCCCTGCCGCTGTACCGCGCCGCCCTGGCCCACATCCCGGACGACGCCCCCTGGAGCGAGGTGCCCTTCCTCACCCGCGACCGCCTCACCGCCGCCTTCGAAGCGGGCGAGCTCGTGCACCCGGACGCCGTGCGCGTGCACCTCACCCCACACCCCGGCGGCGGCTGGCTGCCGGAGTACGCCACCCGCGCCGACGTGGACGCCCACGGCCGGGCGAGCGCGGCGGCGTTTGCGCGGGCGGGCGTGCGGCCCGGCGACCACGCACAGGTGGCGTTCGGCTACCACCGCTTCGCCGGCGGCTGGCTCATGCAGGACGGCCTGGAGGCCCTGGGCGCCAAGACCCTGCCCTTCGGCCCGGGCGAGACCGAGGCGCAGCTCGACACCCTGAAGCGCCTGAACGTGCGGGTGCTGGTGTCCGCGCCGAGCTTCGCGCAGAAACTCGGGGAGGCCGGCGCGCGAGTGGAACTCCTGATCGCCGCCGGAGAACCCTTCACCAGCATCGCCGGGCGCCGCGAGCGCGTCGAGGCGGCGCTGGGCGGCCTGGCGCTGGACTGTTACGCCACCAGCGAGGCCGGCCTGATCGCGCTGGAAACCCCGGCCAAGGGCGGCCTGCGGGTGCTGGACGACTGGGTGTTCGTGGAGGTGATCGACCCGGAAACCGGCCGGCCCGTGCCGGACGGCGAGCGGGGGGAACTGGTGGTCACGCACCTGAGCAAGCAGGCCATGCCGCTGCTGCGTTTCCGCACCGGGGACCTGACGCGCCTGGAGCGCCGGCCGGGCGGCGCGGTGCTGCCGGGCGGGGTGTTCGGGAACGTGGGCGGCATGCTGAAGGTCAAGGGCGTGAAGCTGTTCCCGCGGGAGGTCGCCTTCTGGCTGGCGGGGCACGGCCTGGACCACGCGCAGCACACCCTTCGCCTGCATTCCGTGAACGGCGCGGACCGCATCGCCCTGACTGTCGCGGGGGAAACCCCCCCGGACCTGGACGACCTGCGCGCGGACTTCCAGCGCCGCTTCGCCGTGCGGGTGGATCAGCTGGAGGTGCAGCCCGGGCACGTGGGGGCAGGCGTGCAGGACGACCGCCACTGAGCGACGGGCAGTCAGAAAAAGCCCCGCTCTGCGGGGTGAGCCGGACAGCGGGACGACAGAGCCGACTTCACCCGGTCGGCCGGAGATTGTGGAACG
>JAANMV010000115.1_pt1 | contig 89785 bp, 77 predicted proteins | sample 7279661 | NCBI WGS metagenome assembly JAANMV01 (sample SAMN14094540, study PRJNA606508) | bioreactor metagenome | isolation source: A lab-scale SPAN reactor treating ammonium-rich wastewater day 121 | place: Ireland: Galway | collected 2017-05-16 | reverse complement strand
CCCGCTGGTGGCGGGCGTGGCCGCTCAGCTCGAGCAGGTGCGCGACATCAACCCGGCCGAGACCAAGGACATCCTGCGTCGCACGGCCGACTCGATGGGGAACCTGTCCGGTAACGAGCAGGGCACGGGCTTCGTCAACGCCGAGAAGGCGCTCGAGGAAGTGCGTCGGGCCTGATTCGAACCCGGTTCATTGGCAAGAGGCCCGCTCCGGCGGGCCTTTTTGCGTTTTTTCAGTCAGGCGGGCTAATCTGAAGCCATGCTGCAGCCAGTTACGCTTTCCATGCCGATCATCGCGCGGCCTCAGGCCAGTGCGGCCAGCCCCGACGAAGGCCCGGTCGATCCCCTCGACCAGGTTTCGCGCAGCAACGCCGACCATCCCATGTGTCGTCTCGACCCCGAGCAGGCGGCCCGGGATCAGTGCGAGCTGGCCGGACATGTCACCTGCGCCGGACTGCCGCCTCTTTTCGCCAGCGCGGGACTGCTCTTTCCGGACTCACACGGCAAGATCAAGCACATGGCCTTCCAGTTCGGCAACGTGGAGTTCGACCGCCCTCTGCCCGAGGAGACCCGCAGCGCGGTGCTGGGCATGTACGGCCAGCTGATGCGCAACATGGCTCCCGACAGTCGCTTCACCATCGTCTGCGCCGATCAGCGCGGGGTGGACTCGATCCACCAGTTGGTGGAGGAAACCGGCACCGACCCGGCCCGGGTCACCGTGGTGGCCGCTGAGACGGTGAAGGGATTTTCGATCTGGATCCGCGATTCGATGCTACCGGTGCGCATGCCCGACGGGCGCACCCTGCTGATGATTCAAGACCGCACCTACTGGCCGGGCCCCGAGGATGCCCGGGTCCCGGGTTTGATCGATGCCGCCCACTCCGGCCTGGACTCCACTCCTCACCCGGCCCTGCGCATCGACGGCGGCAACCTGGTTTCCAACCGCCACCAGGTGCTGGTGGGGAGCGATTCAGTCGAGCATACGCGGGCCCGCCTGCAAGAGCTGTCCCAGGACCCCGAGCGGCTGCAGGACATACGCCAGTTCTATGAGGCCTGGACCGGGCAGGAAGTCAACCTGGCCGATGAGTCCAGCCTGGCCCGGATGTGGCAGGAAGTGCCCTTGCTGGTCTTCGAGAAGGCTTTCCAGAAAGACGTGCTGGTCATCGGAGCCGATGATCCGGCCACTCCCATCAAGGAAGAGCAGCCGGCTTTCCACGTCGACATGTGCGTCACCCCGATCGGCGAGAACAAGATGCTGGTGGGCAGCCCGGCCCTGGCCATCGAGGCGTTCTCCAAGCTCTCACCCGAAGAACGCGTCAGTGTCAACCAGGCCATGGCCCGCCAGGCCGGGTTGGACCCCGATTCGGACGTGATCGGCGAGCTCATCGCTGCCAACAACAGTCCCCAGTGCCAGGCCAACTACGACAATGTGGCCCGCCAACTGGCGGCCGAGGGCTACGAGGTGGAGCGCATGCCCAGCATGGTCGGTCTGCGCACCACCTGGAAGCTGCCCTACCTGACCTACAACAACTGCATGATGGAGGTCTATCCCGGCGATGACGGCGAGACGGTGCGCAAGGTCTACCTGCCCACTTACGGCTGCGAGCCGCTCGATAAGATTGCCATCGAAATGTATCAGCGCGACGGCTTCGAGGTGGTGCCCCTGGAGATGGCCGCCATCTCTAAGCTCGAGGGCGCCATTCGCTGCAGCACCTACGCCGTGGAGCGTGACCTGGGAAACTGAGGGCTGGCGTCGAATTGCTTCAGAATATCCTACTCTTTTTGGGGAGTCCGCCAGATGAGTGAGAACGAAAAGAATCAATCCGGTTACGAGACCTTTGCCCAGACAGTGGGAGTGGTGCCCTCTTTGAATGTGAGGGATAACCTTTACCAGGGCATCTTCGTGGCCGTCTGCACGCTGCTGCTGGCTCTGGGCGGGCTGCTGATGTTTCGGAGCATCGAGGCCGCCCTGGTAGGAGCGCTGATCGGATTGATCGGCTCGGGTCTTTTGAGCGGCCTGGTCCTGATGGTCCTGGGGATCGTTCGGGCTGCCAAGAGGGGTAAGTAATTGGGAGGAGCCCAATGCGGCGCGCACGAGACGCTTGTCGAGCTGCGCTCGGTCCCGTTTTGCCAGGTCCACGCGGGCTACTGTAGGATGTTCCTACCAAAGCGAGATGATACGTCTCTGCCTTAGATTTCCGGCGTTCAGAGCGTACAGTTGAGGCGGAAGAAGCAATTCTTCCGGCCCTCGACGGATGACCCCCCCCGACCGTCGGGGGTCTCTTATGTACAGGCGACCAGAGCCCGCTTCTTGCGTGAGCGCGTGCGGGTCGGCTCGAGGTTGCTCACCAGCAGCTCACCGATCGCCTTGCGCAGGCTTGCCTTGGAGTTGATGAAGCGTGGCGCCTGGATCTCGTGCAGAGTAAAACCCTGGTAGAGCTCGCGCACCAGGGGCGTGTCCGAGTTGCTGAGCAGCACCTGCACGCCGCGCCGGTCGAGCTCGCGGTAGACCTCGGCGAGGCGGGCCTGATCGCTCTCGGCAAAGCTGTCGGCGGTATAAGAGGTAAAGTTGGCGGTGCGGGTGAGGGGCTGATAGGGCGGGTCGAAGTAGACCAGGTCGCCTTCCCCGGCACGCTCGAGCACCTGCTCGAAGCCCTCCTGGCGAAGCTCCACCCCCTGGAGAGCAGCGCTGGCGGCCTGGAGCCGCTCGCGGTCGAGGATGGTGGGGTTGGTGTAGCGCCCCAGGGGCACATTGAAGTAACCCCGGGCATTAACTCGATAGAGGCCGTTGTAACAGGTCTTGTTGAGGTAGAGCAAGCGGGCAGCACGGCGGATGGCGTCGAGCTTGTCAGGATGCACCGAGCGAATCTTGTAGTAGTAGTCGGAGCTGTGGCGGCGGCGGTGCTCCTCGAGACGCTTCGTTACCGCCGGGAGCTGGTCGCGCAGGGCCCGATAGAGGTTGATCAACTCGGCGTTGACATCGCTGAGGTGAACGGCCTGCTCGAGCCGGGGCCGAAGGTGGAAAAAGATCGCCCCCCCCCCCACGAAGGGCTCGTGATAGGCCCTGAACGTGATGGGGAAGTGGGGCTCGTACTGCCCGAGCAGGGCCCTTTTGCCCCCGGCCCACTTCAAGACCGGCGCGGCGGCGAGTTCATTCATCTCGGCCGGGCGATTTGGCAAGCCCGCTCGAACTTCCTGGCGAACAGCTCAGCCCAGCAGCGGATCGAGCTTGCCGGCCGCATCCAGGGCGTGCAGGTCGTCGCAGCCGCCCACGTGCCGGTCGTCGATGAAGATCTGGGGCACGCTGGTGCGCCCGTTGGCACGCTGCGCCATCTGGCGACGGCCTTCCTGATCCCCGTCGAGCCGATATTCCTCGAACAATACTCCTTTCGAATGAAGAAGTTTCTTCGCTTTGATGCAGTAAGGGCAACTTTCCCATGTGTAAATTTCGACTCTGGCGGCCATCTTCCACGCTACCTTTCGAGCCGTCTTGCTTTGCCGGCTCTGCTGGCTCGCGCAACCCTTCCAGCAGAAGAGCACCATCTTGAAATCCCCGCTGCGCGGCTCTGTGTTTGGGTTTGAGCAAATGTATCGTTTTCCTCCGGGACAACTTGATTCCCGTTAAAGGTTCTTGGTGTGAACCCATCGTATACTTATCTGTTCGGTGGCGGACCGGACGGGTGTGATGCAACGCAGCTTGAAAGACCTGGGAGGAAACGCCCTGGATGAATGAGACGATCCTCGAACTGGCAGCTCGCCTTCGTAAAGAGGCGGAAGCCCTGGAGGTCATGTTTCTCGACGAGGACCAGGCCCCCTCGTACCAGGCCCGCCTGGATGAGGAAGGGCGTTTGGAAGAACTGCTCAACCTCGCCCAGGATCGTTTATCCGAGCTGCGCCTGGAAGCCCTTCAGGACGCTCTGGAGGATGTCGAGAACACTCTCCGCAACCTTCGCGAAGACGGTGACCGCCGTCGTGAAGAGGGAAGGCCCGATACGCTGGTTCGGCGTTTCATCGAGCTGGCTGAGATTGAGCGCAATCGCATTCACCGCATCATCGACGCCGCCTCGCGGGCCGAAGAGGTCTCTCGACCCGCGCGTCGGGCCCGCAACGCCCGCCAGATCGTGCCCCCTCGCCGGGCCAAGCCAGCTGGCGGTCGCGCCGGTGGGCGCTACGCCGACGAGCCTTCGGGCGAGACGTTCGACAGCGTGGGTGACGACATCGTCGATAGCCTGGACGAAGAACTGGCTGACATTGACCTGGACGACGAGGAAGCGGGCTAAGGAACGTGGATTACCACCTGCACGCGGGCATGAACGAAGAGGATTATGCTGATTTTGTCGGCGCCGTGACCGCCGAGTTCAGTGAGGCCCTGGCCGAGGTGGTCGCGGTGGTTCCCCAGGACTGTTTCGACCCGCTGCTCGAGGTCTACGGTCTCGAGTTCAACCCGGTTCGCCTCAGTGAGACCACGGCTGCGCAGATTGCCGAGTTGCGCGAGACCTTCGCCGAAGAGCTCGAGAATGACGCCATCACGGAGGATCACATCCGGCTGGCGGTCTCGCGCTCGCAGGCTCGCTGGCCGGCTTAAAGTTGAGTGCTGAAAGTTTTGCACTGACTGGCGCCGACAGGCTTTGTATGGAGGCGCCTCCGAAGGTTCGGCAGACCTCCAGGGCGTAAGCTCAACACATTAGCTCATCTGGTGTAACGGCGAGTGCTCGGCCAGATAGGCTCCGATTTCCAGCGCGCAGGTCGCCGCCGGCGAGGGAGCATTGCAGACGTGGAGCGCTCCAGGGCGCTCGAGTAGCAGGAAGTCATCCACCAGGGCCCCGTCGGGGCGCACCGCCTGGGCCCGCACCCCGCTGGGGGCAGGCTCGAGGTCTTCCGGGCACACCTCGGGAATCAGCCGCCGCAGGCTACGCACGAACAGGCTCTTGAAGAGTGACCGAAGGCTTTCTTCGGCACCGATTCTCAAGAATCGAGCAGCCAGGCTCCAGAAGCCCGGATAGCCGGCGATCTCCAAAAAGTCCCGCAGATTGAAGTCGGTCTTGTGATAACCCTCTCGCTTGAAGGCCAGCACCGCATTCGGCCCACAGTGGGCTCCTCCGTCCAGGGTCCTGGTGAAGTGCACGCCCAGGAACGGGAGAGCCGGGTCAGGCACCGGATAGATCAGGGTCTTGACCAGGTGGGACCGTTCCGGTTTGAGATGGTAGTATTCCCCTCGAAAGGGCAGGATGCGCGCCGGCGGCTCGGTGCCGGCCAGGTGGGCCATTCGGTCTGAGAAGAGCCCGGCGCAGTTGATCAACGAGCGGGCCTCAAAGGTCTCCTCCCGGGTGCGCAGGCGTTTGAGCGCCCCTCGCTCCTCCAATCCCACCACTTTGCGGCCCAGGAAGATGTCGCGCTGGCCCTCGGCCCGGTAGAGCTCAGCCAGTTTCTGGCTGACGGAGCGATAGTCCACGATGCCTGTGGAAGCTACCTGCACGGCCGCCCTGCAACTCAGATGGGGCTCGATGGTCAGCGCTTGCTGGCTGGTCAAACGGCGCACCGTCAGCCCGTTCTCCAGGCCGCGCTCATAGAGTGCCTCCAGCCGGGGCAGCTCTTCATCGCGGGTGGCCACAATCAGCTTGCCGCACACTTCGTAGGCCAGCCCATGCTGTTGGCAGAAGGCCACCAGGCTGGCGCTTCCCTGGCGTGAGAAGCGGGCCTTGAAGCTGCCCGGGCGATAGTAGATGCCGCTGTGAATCACCCCTGAGTTGCGGCCCGTCTGGTGGCAAGCCAGCTCAGACTCTTTTTCGAGCAGAACCAGACGCGCCCGAGGATAGCGCAGAGATAGCGCTCGGGCGGTGGCCAGGCCGACGATTCCGCCTCCGATGATGGCGCAGTCGTAAATCATTTCGGCCGCGGTTTCGCCAGGGGAAGGGCGCGGCCTCCCATTCAGAGAACCTCCCCGGCCTGATGAAGCAGAAAATCCTGACCACCATCTCGGCTCCGGAAGTCGGTCCGGGCACTCCTCCAGAGCTCAAAGACCTGCTGCTGCGCCTCGGGGACGCGCTCAAGCGGGCTGAGCCGTACCAGGCCGGTCGGTTGTTGGGACAATCGCTGGAGTTCCTGACTCGCTTCTTTGCCGGGGCGGCCGCGGGTGCCCTGACCGTGCGCGGCCCCCTGCCTCGCGACCTGCAGGATCGGTTGCAGGCTTGTGCCCGGCTTTCCGAATGTCAGGTGCTCTTGCGCGACGCGCTGCTGGCCCTGACCGAACAGCCCGAGAATCCCATCCAGGAGAGCCTGCAGAAGGTCTTCTTCGTGGGCCGCCCGGTTCCAGGCAAGCCCATCTTTCCTCGCCTCCACACCCGCTGGCTGCGCGTTGCCGGCGAGCCGGAAACCGGGCTGTGCGACCTGGACACCCTGCAAGACAATCTGATGAAGCTCGAGGAGGCTCAGGACCTGGACGACTACCTCGAGGAGGTGCTCAAGTTCTTGCCCGTGCTGTTGCGCTGGACTTCCAGCGGCCAGGCATTCTTCCGACGCTGGCGGGAAGTCGAGGAGCAGGGTAAAACCATGCTCGAGCAGGGGAACTGTCGCTTCCCCCTGCTCGATACCTCCCCCGGCAAGGCCCGGCGTGAGTGGGTTTCCTCCATCGCCCCGCCCGGGCCCAAAGATTCCAAGCCTCTGGAGGCGCCGCTGGTCGAGCCACCTCGCCAGGTTCGCCAGAAGAAATCCAACGGAGCCCCCCCGACCTATAAGCGCAAGCCGCGCACCATCGAAGCCGAAGCGGAGAGCCCGGCTCCGGTCGCTCGCGAGCCTCAGACGCGCCCCCTCGGGCCCGAGCTCGAGCAGATCGAGGCCGGAGGGGTGGACGAGCAGGTTCACGCTCTGGAAGAAACCATCGAGCTGTCGGCCGAGGAATTGGCCCACGAGCTTCGTCCGCAGCACTGGACGAGCGATCAGAAGGCGCAGATCCTGCGCTTGCTCGAGCAACTGGCTCCCGAGATGGCCGTGCCCGATTTTCTGGCTCAGGCACTGCACGCGCTGCTCGAGCAGCCTCACGGTGGCTATCTCCTGCTGCACGGTGCCCGGGGCAACCTTACCGCTCCCGCTCTCGGCCGGGCCTGCCAGGGCTCGGGCCGGCGCGTGGCCTCCTGGCGCGTGCCCCCCAACCTTCCCCTGGGTCTGTTCCTGGAACGCCTCAACCAGGCCCTGGCCGGCACCGAGCTCGAGCCGCTTGATCCGCGCGTGCTGCGCGAGATGCAGGCTCGCCTGTGCAGCCGGCCCCTGCGTGAGCGGTTGACCGCCTATCTGGCCGAGCTGCAGCGTCAGAACCAGTGTCCCATTGTGCTGGTGCTGCACCGTTTCCCGGATGGTCTGGTGGCCCAGCTGTCCGAAGACCTCCCTGAAGGGGTCTACCTGGTGGTCAGCCTGCGATCGGGGCGAGAGTTGGAGAGCGAAATTCGCCGTCTCAAGAATCGGGGAGCCCGCCAGGTGGCGCTCGACCCGGCCCATCACGGGCTCTACCTCGACCTGACTGCCAGAGTATCTCCCGAAACCCTGGACGGTCTGCTAAAGGCCACCCACCAACGGTTGGATCGGCTGCGAGCCGGAATTCAGGCCTGTGACGCCGGCTGGATCGCCGACCCGGGCCAGCTCACCAGCGAGAACTTCTGGCCCACGCTGCTGCAGGGTGCCCAGCGCGCTCAGAAGCGCTCCAGCACTCGCCTGCGGAGGGTGCTGGTGCTGTTGGCGGCCAGTCGGCAACGTCTGGGTCTGGAGGCTCTGGCCGATCTGGGGGTGGCTCCTGACGCCTTGCTGGTCTGGCTCACCCAGTGTCAGGACATGTTCACCTTTCAGGACGGCACCCTGGCGCTGGTCTCGGAGGAGCTGCGCCGGGCGGTAGCTACAGAGTATCCGCGCGATTTGAAGGAAGCGCGCCGTAACCTGATGGCCTGGGGTCTGGCTCAACTCGAGCAGGCCCCCGACCCACTGCTGCGTTTGTTGGAGCTGTACCGCTGGGCCTCCGACATGAAGGACGAGGAGTGGCTCGACCGGGTGGTGCGCTCGTCCGAGGCTGGCAAGCTGCGCGATCAGCTCAGCCTGGAGTACGAGCGCCAGGGTCGGCCGACCGACCGCGTCGAGCTTCTGACCGCCTGGGCCGAGTGTCTCGAGCAGCGCACCGCCGCCGAGGGCGGCGAGGTGTTTCTGGACGATCTGGCCTGGGCTTACAACAGCCGTGGCCTTGCGACCATGCGACTGGGTCAGTTCCCGGCCGCTCTCTCCGACGCCGACCGGGCCATCGCCATCTTCGAGCGCGTGGTAGCCGAGCACCCCCGCTACCAGAACGGCCTGGCCGCGGCCCACAATCGGCGCAGCGAGCTGTTCCGCCAGTTGGGCCAGCCCGAGCGGGCTCTGGAAGATGCTACCGCGGCTGTGGGTCACTATCAGGCGGTGGTGGAGCAGCAGGGTCGCCAGGAGCTGTCCTTCCTGCTGGCCATGGCTCACCACAATCGCAGCACGATCTTGCGTGCCCTGCACCGCACCCAGGAAGCCACCGAGGAGTGCGATCTGGCCATCAAGCTCTACTCGCGCCTGGTCCAGGACCAGCCTCGGCTCCGCGATGCACTGGCGGGGGCCTGCCATACCGCAGGTGTGCTGGCCATGGCCCGCGAGCACTATCCTCAGGCCCGCGAGCAGTTCAGCCGGGCGGTCGAGCTCTACGGCGAGCTGGTGGCCGAGCGCCCGGAGCTTCGCAACGAGCTGGCCAGCGCTCTTTCGAACCGAGGGGGCGCATTTCACCGCGCCGGTCAGGTGGAGCAGGCCCTGGCCGACTACAGCCGGGCCATCCAGCTGCGCTCGGCCATGGTCGAGGAGGGCCGCAACGATCTGCGAGCCGATCTGGCCGTCACCTGCACCAACCGGGGCATCGTTTACGACCTCCTGGCTCAGCCCAAGGAGGCGCTGGCGGACTATCGCAAGGCCATCGCCCTGCGCAGCCAGCTGGTGGAGGGCGAGGGGCGCGAAGACCTGCGCTCCGACCTGGCCTTCACCCACATCTGCCGGGGGTCCACCTTCCGAGCCCTGCGTCAGTATGAGAACGCCATTGCCGAGTATCAGCGCGCCATCGCCGACTACCTGGCCTCAGGCGGCGCCTCCTCGCGGGTCGACCTGGCCGCGGCCTACAACAGCCTGGGCGTCACCTGCCTCGAGCAGGGCGATTGCGAGCAGGCCGTGGCCAGTTGCGGGCGGGCCATCCAGCTCTTCACCGAAAAGGGCGAGCTGAGCTCGGACCAGTTGGGCAGCCTGGCCGTTGCCCACAACAACCGGGGCGAGGCCTACCGACGCCTGGGGGCTCTGGCCAGCGCGCAGCAAGAGTATGGCCTGGCGGCGGCCGTCTATCAGAAACTGACCGACGAGCACGGACGCATCGACCTGTTCTCAGACCTTGGTCTGACCCGCATCAACCGGGCTGCCGTTTCGGCTGAGCTGGGAGACTACCCCGCGGCTGTGGAGGAGGCCACTCGGGCCATTGAGATTCTGGAGGTCTTGGCCCAGGGCGACACCGCTCTGCACGCCCAGCTGGCCTGGGCCTACGCGTGCCGCGCCGAGGCCCGGCGCTCGCTGGGCAACCTGCAGGCGGCTCTGGAGGATGCCGGCGAGGCCATCGACCGCTACACCATCCTGGTGGAAGACCTCGAGCAACGCCAGTATGAGGACGAGCTGGCCAGCACCTATCGCTCGCGGGGGCTGGTGCACCTGGGGCTGGACGATCTCGATCAGGCCCACCAGGACTTCAGCCAGGCCCTGGCCTACCTGGAGGAGCTCTTTGGCCGTGATCCGCGCACGTTTGGGTCTTCTCTGGTAAGGACGCTGCTGGTGCGCGCTCGAACGGGGATCTTGCGGGGCGACCTCTCGGGTGCCTCGCGCGATGGCGTGGACGCCTTCTCGCGAGCTCACGGTCCCTGCGACTTCGAAGAGATGCAGCTTCTTGACAGCTTGCTGGCGGCGTTGCGAGCCCGGGCCCATTCAGAGACCGAGCGCGGACTGTTGGCGGCGGCCTTGCGCGACCAGGCCGAGATCATCAAAGTCTGTCGGGGAGCCATGCTGCGGGTCACCGATCCCCCTGACCTGCGCACCGAGCTGGCCGCGGCCCTGCGCGAGCGAGGCCGCTTGCGCCACCGCCTCAATGAAGTGCAGGGCGCGCTGGAGGACTTCGAGGCCGCTCTCGACCTCTACCGCGATCTGGTCTTCTCCAGTCAGGACTACGACCTGGGCTCAGCCATGGCGGCTACCTGCATCGACCGGGCCCTGGCCTACCAGGCCGCAGGCGATCCCAGTCGGGCCATCTGGAACTACGAGCACGCCATCGAGACCTACGTCATCTTGATCGAGCAGGAAGGACGCCAGGACCTGGTCAGCGACCTGGCCCGGGCTCATTACAGCCGCGGCCTGCTGCACCTGGCGGAGGGGGCGCAGGACACGGCCCTGGAGGACTTCAAGCGGGTGGCCCGCATCCTCACTCGCGAAGCCACCGACGACAACGCCACTGAGCACCTGCCCGAGGTGGCTCAGGCCCTCATGCAGTGCGCGCGCATTCTGGACGGGCAGGAGAAGCCGGCTGAGAGCTGGGACTTCTACGAGAAAGCGGCCGCCGTCTTCCAGGCCCTGCTCGAGCGGCTCGATCGGCGCGACATGCTCGGCGAGCTGTTGCGCTGCCAGTTGGCCCAGGCCCGCCTGGCCGAGAACCGCCGCCAGGTGGACTCGGCCGCCGAGGTGCTGACCACGGCCCTCAAGCTGGCCCGCCAGTATGACTGCGACCCCGATCTGGCCCTGGAGCTGCTGGAGGGCACGCTGGAAGGCATCCAGGCTGGCCCCTCGTCCAAAGTGCTGATGACGCTGCTCGACCACCTGGTGGCCCTGTGGGAGGCTCTGGTGGTGCGCCCGGGCGGAGCCTTCTGGCCTCCCGCCACCCAGCCCCTGCTGGGGGTGGCCTCCGCCCTCAAAGGCAAGGTCCTGGCTCCTCACCGCATGATGCTGGTGGCCCTGGCCTGCGCCAGCGCCCAGCGCGAGACCAACCCCGAGGTCTCCTGCAACCTGGCCGGCATCGTGCAGTGCGTGCGGGTGCTCGAAGAAGGCTAGCTTTCCGGTAATTTTAAGGGTATCGGGTTAGATTCCCGACGATGTTGGTGACCAGCCTGCCCCTGACCGCCCCCCTCCGGGCCACGACCTCGACTCCTCCCGCGCCGGCCAGCCCCGAGGAGCCTGCCGAGCGCGTCACGCTGGGTACCGGCTCGGTGGCCAGGGTGGGGATGCCGGCGCTGGCGCCTCAGCCCGCCGCCCGCACCTGGCAAGACGAGATCTTCTACATGGTGATGACGGATCGCTTTCACAACGGCGACAAGACCAACGATCAGGGGAGCCTGCCCCAGGACCAGCATCGTTTCCACGGCGGCGATTTCCAGGGCATCATCGACAAGCTCGACTACCTCCAGGATGTTGGCGTCACGACCCTCTGGATCAGTCCCGTGCATCAGCAGAAGCGCGATTTTTTCGGGATGGATGGCTACCACGGCTACTGGCCCACCGACTTTTTCCAGATCGAGCAGAGCTTCGGGGACATGGCCAAGCTCAAGGAACTGGTGGCCAGAGCCCACGACAAGGGCCTCAAAGTGGTGGTGGACATGGTCTTCAACCATCTTGGCTACGACGCACCGATGTCCAAGGACCCGGACAAGCACGAATGGTTCCACCACGGTGGAAACACCAAGATCCCCACCCAGAGGGGTTTCGAGCAGGGCGAGTTCTGCGGGCTGCCCGACTTTGCTCAGGAGAACCCCGAGGTGAGCCGCTACCTCATCGACATGGCCAAGTGGCTCATCGACGAGACCGGGATCGACGGGATGCGGCTCGATGCCGTCAAGCACGTGCCGACGGATTTCTGGAAGCAGCTCTCGAGCGAGATTCACGCCCACGCCGGCAATGACTTCCTCTTGCTCGGCGAGATCTACCATCCCAAGCCGAAGGCCACTCAGGTCTACCAGAATGAGGCCGCGCTCGACACAGTTTTCGACTTCCCCCTCAACTTCGCGCTGCGCGACACCATCGGCTACAACGAGGACACGACCTACCTCGACAACCTGAGCTTCTTCATGAGCAACATCCTGACCCACCCGGGCGAGAGCTTCCGGATGGTCCGAGGCAAGGACGACGGGGATATGCGCAGGCTGTCGGGTATCTTCGAGCAGGACGGCGTCTATCGCCGGCCCGACCTGCTCGTCACCATGCTCGACAATCACGACATGACCCGCTTTGCCACCGCCGCCGGCTCGCACGGCCAGGAGCGCCTGAAGCTCGGGATAACAGCCTTGATGACGATGCGTGGTATCCCATCCTTCTACTATGGCACCGAGACCGGTATGGATGGGGGCTTTGACAGCAACCGCAAGGACATGGAGTTTGCCGGCAAAAAGGACGTGACCGATCACTTCCGTACCCTGGCCCACCTGCGCCACGATTCACTGGCGCTGCGGCGGGGCTACCAGAAGGAAGTGCTGGCCGACCGCGACGTGTATGCCTACGCCCGATTGCACCCCAAAGACTCGGTGGTGGTGGCTCTGAACAACGCGACCGAGGTCAGCCGGCGCGAGCTGAAGATGCCTTCCGAGGTCAAGGAGGGCACCCGGCTCCAGGACGCGCTCACCGGGCAGGTGGTCACAGTGAAGGACGGCCAGGTGGCGGTGGAGATCCCTGCCCGCCAGGCCGTCGTGTTGCGGGCCGTCTAAATCAAACCGCGGGCTGGCTCTCGAGCCATCTGCAGCCCGGCCCCTTCTGCATCAGCGCCTCGCTGCCGCGATACTTGAGCGAGCCCGTCAGAGCCTGGCACGTGGCCTCGACCTGAGGGTCGGCGAAGACCGCTGGAGCGGGCGGTGGTTGGGGCTCTGGGGTTAGAACTGGCTCTGGGTCAGGATCGACCTCGCTCTGGCGATTCCGGCCCGTGATCCAGTTCGACAGCCCGCCTATGCGCACGGGTGTCACCATGCCAGAACAGGATAGGCTTGTGGGCTGAACAGGGCCTAAAATCAGCTGCTCGTTCCGGTTAGCGCCGTAAGAGCGTCGGGTCGGCGACCCGCCATCCGCGCGCCTGGCGCAGGATGCGACCAGAGCTGATCAGGCCCGTCAGTCGGGCCGACAGCTCGGCCCAGGCTCCGCGGTCGAACAGGACCAGGCCGTGGTCGGCGCATTCGAGCAAGGTCATGTGCAGTTGCTCGAGCATGAGCCGAATCTCGCTCGGGTAATACGGGAAGGCATCCACGCCGGCGACCAGGGTGGAATAGTCGCCCAGTCTGTCCAGAAAGCGCACACAACCGTCCTGGCGCAGACCGATCAAGAGATCCAGGTCGCTGCCTCGGCGAGCCTCGCCCCGCGCCGAGGAGCCGAAAAGGACCACGAACTCGAGCTCGTCTTCACGGGCCTTCAGAGCTGCCACCAGGTCAAGGAGACGCTGTTGGAGGGGGGGATAGCTGAGCCTGGGCAAAGTCCAAGACAAGGCGGGCGTCCTCCAGAGCGGATTGGGCGTCGGGGCGGTCGTACTGTTGGGCCGGGATGCCGCTGGGAGGGCGTCCGGGTAGCGCGGTATTCCTCCTCGGCCTGGCCCAGCCAGTCGCTCCATCGCAGCATCGTAAGGGCTTCCCCGAATGCAAGGAACGCCCTTCGAAAACCAGTGTGATCCAGATCACCGATCCTGGCGTCGACTCGTTACTGCACGCTTCTCCAATCGTGCCTATGCTTGGACCAGGAGGTGAGGCAAATGAGATGCAAGCGACGCGGATACGGTTTGATGGAGTCGGTCATCAGTCTCTCCATCGCCAGCCTGCTGGTCACGGCGCTCACCACGGTGGTGCCGGGGGCTCTGCTGGCCAACCTCAAGGCGCGTGACTCCTATCGCGCGGCAGCGCTCGCCCAGAGCCTGCTCGAGCAGCGTCAGGGACTGCCATTCTCCGAGCTGAGAGGCTCGATGCAACTGAGCCAGTCGGTGGACGGTCACCAGTTCCAGGCTCGGGTCGAAGTCGTGCCGGTCGAAGGCTACGATGCCAGCCTGCTCAAGACCGTTCGGGTCGAGCTGCAATGGCGCGAGATGGGGCGGCCGCGCCGGCTGTCCCGGGAGGTCCGGGTGGCCAACGATGAAACGTAACGCGTTCTCGCTGCCCGAGCTTCTGGTCGCGCTGGGACTGGCCGGCCTGGTGCTCAGCATCCTGACCGCTCTGGTGATCTGGGGGATGCGCGTCTTCGCCCAACAGTCGGTGGAGAATCAGCGCTTCCAACTGGGGAGCCTGATCATGAAGCGCCTGCGGACCGACCTGCGCGCGAGTTGCGCCGAGGGAGTCAGCGTAGGGCAGGCAAGCATCGCAATCCATCGCCTGAAAGACCTCACCAGCTCAGGCCAGCAGGTCTGGGACGACTCGCTGGTCGTGTACACGTTCGCCAGCGCTCGCGTCACCCGCAGCACCTTCCGGTTGGTCGCCAGCACGAACCGGCCCGTGCGGCTGACCTCCGAGCAGCTGCGGGTGCTGTCCCCCTCCGAGAGCGTTTCCCTGATGGACCAGGTATCCACGTTCAGCCCCCGTCTGGAGGGCCGCACCTTCAGCCTGGACCTGACCACAGACTACCGAGTCCCCCACCGCGCGCAGCCGGGACGCCAGCAGTTCCAGACCAGCATCAATCTGCGGGTGAGCCCATGAGAGCCCTGTTGCTGGTGTTCCTGCTGACGGGATGGGCTGTAGCCGAGTCCAGGGAGGTGACCGTGCGCTCGTTCCCGCCCCGGGTCGCTGTCTACCGCACCGCCGATGCTCCCGGAGGGTTGGCCCTGGTGGGCACGAGTGACCATTTGGTGCTGTTCGAGCGCGACTGGTTCGTCGATTCGCATGGTCGCCTCGGCAACCTGAGCCTCGTCGTGCGGGCTCCCGGCTATCGCGACCAGACCCTGGTGGTGAGTTGGGAGCAGCTGGCTTCGGTGCTGGAGAGCAGGTTGACCCCGACCTCCTGGTGGGTCGGCGTGCGCGACCGGGTGCGGGTCCATCCCCAGCTGCTCTGGCTCCTCCTCTTCCCCCTGGGCGCGGCGACCGGCCTGCGCTGGCTCGCAGTCGAGGCCCGTCGCCGCGCCCAGGCGGCCGCCTCCGAGCTCAACGCCCTGCAAAGCCTGCAGGCCGGGCTTCAGGCCGACGCGAGCGATCCTTACCTGGGCAGGCAGTTCGGTTCTTTCGTGCTCACCCACCGCCTGGGCGTGGGCGGAATGGGCTGCGTCTATCGGGCCTCGGGCCCCGATGGCGAGGTGGCTCTCAAGGTCATCCGCCCCGAGCTCAGCGACCAGGGCGAGTTCCGTGATCGCTTCTGGCGGGAGATCCGCCTGGCCGGCAAGCTCAACCATCGCGGCATCGTCAAGGTCTACTCCTGCGATCAGCAGGAGGGACTGCTCTACTATGCCATGGAGCTCATCTCGGGGCGCGACCTGAATGAGCTCATCCCTGCCGGTGGTCTAGAGGTCAGCGCCGCCCTGGCGCTCATTCTTCCCGCGCTGGAGGCCCTCGAGCAGGCTCACAAAGCCGACATCGTGCACCGCGACCTGAAGCCCTCCAACATCCTGGTGGAGGATTCCGGTCGGGTCGTGCTGATGGACTTCGGCCTGGCCAAGTCGCCCGACTCGCCCCCTCTGACCGCCACCGGAGCCGCCCTGGGCACGCCAGCTTATATGGCTCCCGAGCAGATCATGGGCCGCCTGGACAAACGCTCGGATCAGTACGCCATGGGGATCGTGCTCTACGAGCTGCTGTGCGGCCGCCGCCCCTTCCTCGAAAACGACCTCTCGGTAATCTGGAAGCACGTGTCCGAGGAGGTGCCGGCCCCCCGGTCTTTTCGGGCTGACCTGCCCGCCGAGCTCGAGTCGGTGGTGCTGCGGATGCTGGCCAAGGACCCCGAGCAGAGGTTCCCCGACCTGCAGGATGTTCGCATCGCCCTCACAACGCGGTGTTGGCAATCCCGCGAGCCCCGCTGAACAACTTCCTGTTCGGAGGGTAGACCCGGGATGAGCAGGGTGGCAACAATGTATCGAGCGCTTCTCGCGGGGTGGCGCCATCCCTTCGTCTCAGTCGTTGCGCAAGTGCACCGCCGAGCTCAGCGTCATCCTGGCCGGCGGCAAGCCCCCACGTTGGGGCTGCTCCACATCCACCTCCATGCGCACTCGGCGCCCGTTCAGCGGCACGCTCAGGGCAAGCCGCTTGACCCCCCTGGCGATCACCCGCCCCGGGCCCAGGTGATTCCCCAGCGGCTGCCCGGTGTGCGTCTCGATCGGCTCGGGCGCGCTCAAAGGCGCGGCCAGGGGCAGCTCGGCGCGCACCACCTCGTCCCGACCCGCGTCGCGATAGAACACTACATAGCGCTGCCAGAGCGGATCGCCGTTGCCATCCAGGGCGAAGACGCCGGCATCGTCCCGGGCGCTCAGGAAGCTCACCGCTTCCCCCTGCAGGCTCAGGCTGGCATAGACGCTCGCCTCCAGGTCGCGCGAGAGGCTCTGCACGACCAGGCGGGACTGGTCGTTGAGGTCGCTGCGCAGGTTGGCCGAGCGCCAGGCGTTCCAGCCGAGATGGAAGACCAAAAAGAGCAGCGTGAGGAGCATGCCCAGGAGGGCGATGCCCAGCAGCAGCTCGACCAGGGTGGCTCCGCGTGCTCTCCTCACGGGTGCAGGTACCGCTCCAGCCAGAGATTCCCGCCTGCGGCGTAGTGGACGCGCACCTGGACCACCTTCAGGCTCCCGAGCGGCTCCACCGAGACCGTGATGGGATAGAGTCTGCCTTCCACGTTGGCGGTGGGGTAGGGGGCCGGGGGGAAGCCGTTGGCGTCTTGCGGATCGTTGTTGCGTCCGTCGAAGACCGAGGCCGCGCTCGGTGCCTGAGCGTGCCCCATGTCCACGATGGCCTCCACGGTCTCGCGGGCGATCTCCGACGAGCGCTGCACGTCAGCCGAGCGGCCCAGCAGCTTCAGGCCCGAGATGAAGAGCGTGACCAGGGCGATGATGGCGATGGCCACGATGGCCAGCGCCAGGATCAGCTCGACCAGACTGACGCCGCGCGCCCTCAGCGAGGGACCCATGTCCTGAGCGACGTGCCTCCCGCCACGACCAGCGGGCTGGTTCCGCTGAAGAAATCCTCCACGAAGACCACGCTCGTGCCATTGCCCAGCGTGAGCTGGCCGTTGCAGACCATCGCGCCCACCACGCTGATCTGGTTGCTGGCCGTGATGTTGCCATTGGAGTAGACCAGGCCCTGGAAGTAGGAGTTGCCCAGCTTGTCATAGCTCACTGCGGCGATGTGGTTGCGGATCAGGGCGTGGGCCTTGTTCATGTCGAACCCGACAGGAAGCTGTCCGGCACCCCACAGGTCGGTGACCTCCTCCATTGCGTAGGGCAGAAGCAACCCGGTATCGACGAAGGCCTGGACGTTGGCCTGCTTCTGAAGCAGGGTGCGGCCGTTCTCATTGTTGGCAAACTCCCGGTAGCCCACGAGTTTCTCGGTCAGGAAGGCTTTGGCTTCGGAGTCGGGCTGCGACTCGAGCAACGTGACCAGAGTGCCGATCCGGTTGAACTCCATGTTCGAGTCATACTTCCAGGGCAGGGCCTCCACCGGAGCCATGGCCATGGCGCTGGTATTGCCGAGGTGGTGCTTGAGGTTGTCCAGGATCTGGCCGTTGCCGAACAGGCTGGCGTAGACCTTGGTGGCCAGGTAGGGTCCCGTGCTGACGTCGGTCGGATTGTCCAGATGGTAGACGATGCGATCGAGGATGCCGTTGATGTCCCCCAAAATGGGCGCGGCCCCCGGGATGCTCTCGAGGTAAGCGGTGCCGTTGTAACCTTCCAGGCTGACGTCTCCTTCGCTCAGGAGGGCCATTTTCTGCTGCCCGTTGATGGCCGTATCCCCGCGCAGGCGGGTACTCCCGCTGACGTAGATGGAGCCCTCGCCGCGCACGGCTCCGTTGACGTCGAAATCTCCCTCCACGTAGAGCTCGGCGCCATTTTGCAGCACCAGGTCACCGGTGTAGCTCAGCCCGGAGATGTAGTGCTTGCCGGCCCCCAGAGTGGTCGTGCCGGCAGTGAGCGTGACCCCCGAGGCGGTGCGATTCTGGGCCACGGTGGCCGGGATATCGAGGTTCGGCATGGCCCGCCGGTCGGCTCCCGGCTCGAAGCCAGCGGTGTTGTAGAGCGCGGGGTTGCTGCCGAAGTCGATAGCCGAGCCGGCCGGATCGACCGAGCTGACCTTGCCCGACACGTTGGCCCGATCGCCGGCCAGGAGGGGTTGCCACTGGATGGTGGCTCCCGGTCCGCTGGCGCGATTGGAGTGAATGCCGGCCTCGACCGCGTTACGGCTCTCGAGGCTCTCGATCCCGGAAACCTCCAGCGAGCCCTGCAGTCGGATCGTGTCGTTGGAGGCCAGCGGTCCAGGCGTGGAGACCGTCATGCCTCGGGCGACCACCGCCTCCACGATGCGCTCGTTTCCCCCGGCCCGACCGACCACCACGACCAGGGCCGAGCGGGGGGGCACGGGCCCGCGAGGGCCGTCCACGGCCACGTCGCTGTCGAGGTTGTTGACCGAGTCGGTGGGCTGGAAGTTTGATCCGGTGGTGTTGAAGGTCACCGTAAAAATGCCTCGACCCCCCACGGTGGGCTCGCTCTGGAACCCGTCCACCCAGCTCGAGCTCTGGGAAAGCTGATCCAGGGTTGCCGCCAGCCCCGACTCAGCCACGTAGAGGGCGGCCAGGCGGTTGGCGTGATCCACGGCCCGAAAGCTCTGGTGGCGGGCCAGCGTGACCATCCCCATCACCATGACCAGCAGCACCGAAGCCAGGAGGAGGGTGGAAACCAGAGCAATGCCCCGTCGCATACCTTTAGTTTAGCACGGATTTTTGCCGCACCTTGAGCGAGGCTCCTCCGATGCGCACGATGTCCTCGTGGACGGCGATAGCTGCCCCGTTCTGGGTGTGGCCAACTCCGTTCAGGGCCTGCTCGACGTCGTTTGTGAGCAACAGGTTCCGCACGAATTCCTCCACGGCGGGCTCAAGATCGTCTCCGGCCAGCTTCTTGAGGCGCAGGAAGACCTCCCCCGCGTCCGAGCTGCGCTTGAGCCGACCCATGGACACCACGAGTTGCATCAACTCTTCGCGGTGAGGACCGAGCCAGGGAAAGACCCGGGCGGTAACCTCCGGGCCAGCCTCGCTCTGGCTCAGGCTCTGGTAACGTGCGTAAGCCTGCTCGGCGCTTTCCCCGGACATCTTGCCGGTCAGGATGGCGGGCAGGTCGACGCGGGGCTCTTCGACCAGGCGGCTCAGGCGCTCGAGCTCCTCCGGGGAGACCTGGCGCAGGGTTGCCAGGGCGCGCAGAGGAGTGAGGGCGTGGTGGCCGTCCTGCAGGCCTTGCTCGAAGGCCTGTCGCACCGCTGCCCCTCCTCCTGGCTCAGAGAGCAGGCGAAAATCGCGGGCCAGAAGCTCCGAGTTTACCTCCTTGCCGGTCAGCGCCTGGGCCGAGGCCAGGCGGACCAACATGTCCAGGTCGGGCTGCTCGACAAGCTCGGCCCGAGTCAGCAGGGCGCGCGCCTTCTCTCCCCCGGTCACCCGGGCCAGGGCGGCATATTGAGGGATCGCCCCTCGGCCCTGAAGATAGTCGGTTGAGGCCACCACATCGCCCATGCCGGTGGCGTGGACCAGGCCTGCCATCAGCTCGAGCCGCCCCAGCAGCTCCGCGCCACGATGGCCTCTCTTGAGCTCGCCCGCGTAGAGATCGTCCACGTCGCAGCGGTGGGCGTGGTTGGGATCGGCCCGGTGGATGCGGTCGAGCACTTCGGCCGTGGCTACCGGATCGGTCCCGCCATCGCGGTGCACCACCGCTCTCACGATGCGGCCCGCATCGTAGCTCGCGCGCCCCGGGAAGACCTGCTGGAGGATCCGCTCTCCAGTGCGCATGCGCTGGGCGGCCAGCACGGCTTCGGCCGCGGTGGGCTCATCGAGCTCGGTGATCACCAGGCCCTGGAGTTTGAGCTCGGCCCCCCAGTGACGGTCGTGGGCGCCGGCATAGACACTGGCCAGAGGCTCTTGGAAGGCGTCCCGGTTGGCTTCCAGAGCCTCGGCCAGCTCCGGGTGCTCGAGCGCGTTGCGGTCGTGGCTCACCTGGAAATAGTCCTCGGCCCCCAGTGCCGCATGGCTCAGGCCGGGCTTCTCGCCCGAAGGCTTGACCACGTTCACATAGCGGTCGTGGTAGGCCTGCACCAAGCCGTCGGGGAACTGGTAACCGGCCTGAGTCAGGTTCTTCAGTGTCTGGACCCGGTGGGGGGCCGAGGTCGCCTGGGCGGGGGCTCCCAGCACCAGGGCATCCACGGCAGCCAGGCTGTCCAGCGTCTCGACCCGGGTGGGCTGGGCCTGACCGGGGGGATGCACCCACAGCCGCTCCCCGGCCAGCAGCAACTTCACGGCTTCGTCCGGCTGCACCTCGCGCCGCTCTTTGCCCAGGGTCAAGAGCAGGCCCAGCAGGTTGTTGTCGCTTTGCAGCGTGCCGCCTTTTGATTGGAGCTCACGCAGCATCTCCTGCAGCCCAAGCGTCTGCTCCACGCTCAGGCGGGTGCCGATAGGGCCCTGGACGATCTGGGCCGTAAGCGCTCCCGAGGCGGCCAGAGCTGACCACAGCCAGCTACGTCCCCCCGACGAGGGAGCCTTCGAGAGCGTGACCGTGTCTACGGGCGCCGTGGCGGTCGTCGCGCGGCCCGGTCTCGGCGTGAGTTGGAAGGGGTGGCGGATGGCGTCGATTCGCATGGCCACATTCTGAATCCCTGGTGTGTCGGCGAGCGTTGATCCATCGTCTCATGCGGGGGGCGATTGTTATCGACATGTGTACCTCAGCCATTGGCAGGCTGGGCGCCCCTCTGGGGCGTGTCCGTGGACTGCTCTGAATGGGCGCGGGCGGGTGGCCGAGGTGCAGGGCCAGGTATCAAGACCGAAGTGCCGCGAGTGGATGCCGGGCCGGGTCGAGCGCCCCCTGATCCCACGGCTCGAACGCATTCTCCACGTTGCCCAGCCCCGTGGCGGCCAGGTCCGGGTAGTGGCGCAAGAGAAGGCCCTTCATGGTGCACTGGTCGATCCGCTTGAGTCCTTCGGGCGTGTAGGTCTCGGGGTTGTAGCTGGTGGTGAAGAAGCGGTCGGCTTGCAAGCGGCGGCTGGCGTTCAGGATGAACACCTGAAACAGGGTCTCGCCGAAGCCAAAGCCCTCGGGGCGGTGGCTCTCGGCCAGCGTGCCCACCAGGAGGTCGATCTTCTCGATGTCGTTATTGTAGAGCCGCTTGAGCTCGCTCACGATTTTCGTATCGTCGGTCAGGTCTTCGAACCAGGTGATGGGGTTGAGCTGCAGTTGGCGCCGGAACTCGTTGTAACGAGGCACGCCCCGCTCGCGGTCGCGCAAGATGTCGATGGCGGCCAGATCGTAGGCGGCAAAGCCCGGGATGCTCAGGTCTTGCAGAGTCTTGGGGTAGTTGTTCAGCACCAGCTGGCCCGGCTGCATGGTACCAAACGAGCTGAACAGGTCGGCCATCGAGAGCGAGTCGGTGATGCGGTGGGAGGCTTTGGCCCGGGTCTGGCCCAGGGGCACCTCCACCCCGTCGCTGTCCCCGATCTTGCTAAGCTGCAGGCTGTCGGGCAGGAGCGAGTGGAGTCGGTAGACAGCGGTAAATTCCTCGGTCAGACTGAAGGGGATGCCGAACTTGTCGGTGTGATGCCCCACGATGCCTCCCAGGATATGATCGGTCGGCTCCCAGGGGGTATCCGTCCTGCGATTGGCCCGGTCCACCAAGTGGTGGCTCACAGCCCCCGACCAGTTGGCGTTCATTGCGTCGTTGAGCAGGCGGTTCGGCAGGATGGCGGGAGTCCACTCGACGGTGTGGATCTTGGCCATCTGGGCCGCGTTGATCAGCCGGGCGACCTGGAACAAGCGCTCGTCAGTCCAGTCCGGGTGCTGCTTCTTGAGCATGTCGCAAATGTCGTTATGCTCGCGCACGAACAGGGTGTGCAGCATGCTCAAGCCCAGCCACCAGTTGCGCCGGAAGCCGGTCTCCTCCACCCCGTCCGAGCCCAGGGGAAGGTTGCCGCGAGCGTCCAGGCGCATCTTGCCGTCTTGCCCCGAGCGTAGCTTCTTCTGGGTTTCCAGATCGCTGCCGTAGATCTGCGAGCCATCCCACCAGTGGGTAACCTCGTTAACGTGGGTGGGAGGCGTGCCAGCTTCTTCGGGCCGGCGTGTGGGATCCTCGGCCGTCCTGGGCACGAACATGTGGGTCATGTGGTTTTTCTGGCGCACCGGGTCGTCGGCGGCCAGGGGGATCTCGTAGAAGCCGGCGTCTGCCCCGCGGTTCTCGCCGTGGCTGACCCAGTCGTGGACCATGAACTGGATCCATGAGGCGGCCATCAAATTGAGGAAGGGCACCGCCTTGTAGCCCTGATCGCGGGTGAGAAGCACCCGGCTGATCTCGCGCGGATTGGGATCGAGTAGCGTGGCCGGATCCACCACCGTGGCCGAGGGCTGGACGTTACGCCCGAAGCGGGTTCCGGCCGCCCCCTCCTTGGGATTGTCCGGGTTGTTCCAGCTGCCGTCGGCGGTACGGGCCCAGGTGGTCCATTCGGGGGCCTTCATGCCGGGTTGCACGAAGCCCACCAGCTGCCCCTGAGCCTGGTAGCTGTCATGCAGGTTGTTGTGGTCGAGCTCATAGCGCATCTGGGCCAGGGTCAGCAGGCCCTGGACGTAGTTCTTGCGCGACCAGGTGGTCCAGACCTCATCTTTCTCGCGCTGGCCGAAGGCGCGGTGCAGGAGCCCGAGGCCTCCGCCAAGCAGTGCTCCGGCCGCATAGCCGGCCACCTTGAGGCTGCCGATGGCCAACCGGCCGGCCAGGCTGCCCCGCTCGGGGGTGTGGTTGGCCCCCTGCTCGCTGACCTCGCCGGGGCGCGGAGCGCCCAGCAGCACCTCTTTGTCGAAGGGATGCTTGCCGGGATCGTAGCTCACGTCGCTGAGCTGGTTGGCCACGGCCTGCTCGAGGCGCTCGCGATACTCGGGGTTGTCGGGCTCGAGCTGGTGAGCCTTCTGGTAGTGCTCGGCGGCGCTCTGATAGTCTTCCTTGCGAAAATAGGCGGCTCCGAGCAGGGCCTGGGCCGCCGGCAGGGGCTCCAGCCCTGGTGAAGACTCGAGCAAGGCGATGGCTTTGTCGATCTCGTTTTGCTCGAGCAGGCGGCGGGCGGTTTCCAGCGTGCTTTCGGGGCGACGAGCGGGGGACGTGAGAGGCTGAGCGGCGGTGATGACCATGGGAAGGAGGGTCCTTTCTGCTTGAGCGGACGGAGGGTAATCTGCGGAACCTGAAAGATCTCTGAAAAATCGGTTTTCATGGTTCTTTCAGGGGGCAAAGCTTGGATGGGGGCGCCATGCAAGTCAACCTGTTTCCCCCGCCCACATCATTCCGCGGCCTGGGCCCGGTTCCCAGTGCGCCTGCCGAGCTTGATGCCCTGCAGCAGGTGGAGCGCTACGCGCGCCAGCCCGGTCCCCAGCCCCCCCCACCCCCGTCGCTGCGCCTGCCGGTCAGCCAGCCCACCCTGAGCTGGGGCGATCTGGGACCGGTGCTGGCCACCGCCGTCACCGACGTGCCCGAGAACAGCCGCAGCGGGCAGGAGGCGGTGCTGTTCGACGATCAGACCCGGCGCGAGATCACCGGGCTGCAGCACCGCCAGGCCGAGGTCGAGGGGACTCCCGCAATGAGCCGGCCGGTGCACCGCCAGCAGCTCTTTGGCAGCGGGGTCGAGGTGCACTGGAATCCCGATCTCAAGAATCGCTTTCAGTTCTTCAGTGAGGACCGGCAGGAGGGCTTGATCCGCTTCTCCGACGCCAGCAACGAGCCGGGCCCGGACGGGGCCAGCATGTTCGGCATGGCGCTCGAGCTCTACGGGACGGACGGGCAGGCCACCGACATCCTGCTGACCGGAGGCAGCCCGCTCACCGAGGTTTCCCAGGCCCGCGACGCGGAATCCCAGCTGGCGTTGTTCAACATGATCAACCATCCCAACAAGCTGGTCGGCCTGGGCCGGATCGCCAGCGAGGTGGGGCCGTTGAGCGGGGTCAAGATGCTGATGGATGTCAAGCGCATGCGCACCGAGCTCGACAGCCTGGCCAGCCTGACGGCCTGGAGCCGGGCCCCCTTTGCCCTGCAGGGCAAGGACGGCAAGGAATACCTGGTCAAGCTGCGGGCAGTCCCCGAGGGGGATGCCACGCCCCTTTCGAGCAGGGGGGCCACCTCTTCCGAGCGGCAGGCCAGCGAGATGGAGCAGCGGGCCAGTCAGAAAGACACGCGCTGGCGCCTGGAGCTTCAGTTCATGCAGACCGGGGACGACCCCTACGACGCCCGCGAGAGCTGGAGCGGGCCCTGGGTGACGGCGGGCGAGATCGTGATCCCCCGCCAGAGCGATTCAGCCGAGGCCAGGCGGCAGGCCGACCTGGCCGAGCAGACTCGTTTTTCGGTCTGGAAGAACAAAGAGCCCCACAGCCAGGCCGCCGACCGCGAGGTGCTGCGGCCCTGGGGCGAGCTCAACCGGGCCCGGCTGGCCGCTTACCGCACCGCCGGCAGCAACCGCAACTGCCCCTACCTGCAGGCTCAGAAGACCCCGTGAGCGGCCCTCAGGCGGCCGGGTCCTCCAGTCGCCTGAGACGCTCTTCGTGGTCGTCGAGACGCTCGTGGGCCCTGCTGGCCTCCTGCTCGAGCACGCCCACGAACTTGCCGAAGCGCTCCTCAAGTAGGCGCATGCGGCCCTGCACCTGGCGCAGGCCTTCCGACATCTCGGCACCCAGCTTCTGCAGATCGAGCACGATGCGGTCGACCCGCTCGGCTGTCTCTCCCAGGATCTTCCAGGTCATCTGGAAGTCGTCGGCGATCTGCTCTTTCAGGATCTTGAGCTCGGACATCGTAGGACCCTCCTCGGTATGGTTTTCGATGTTGATCATGAGGGATCCCGCCCGGGTTGTTCAGTGACGTACGGTACCGTTCCGAGTGAGCGCCCGGATCTCTTTCAGCAGCCCGGTCTCGCCGCTCTGCTCGAACTCCTCGTAGAGGGGCTGGCACAGCTGGCGAAACTTCTCACGCTCGGCCGGGCTGAGGGTGAACAGGGTGATGCCGCGCTCCTGGCAGCGTCGTCGGACCTCCTCTTCCTCGGCTCGCTGCCGCTGGCGATGGCCTCTCTCGGCCCGCTCCACGGCCTGGGACAGGGCCTGCTGGTCCTCGGGCGAGAGGCTGTCATAGGCCAGCTCATTGATCAGGATGGCCTTGGCCGAGTACATGTGCCGGGTCTCGGTGATGTAGGGCTGCACCTCATACAGCCTGGAGGCCCAGAAGCTGGGCAGGGTGCGGTCCGACCCCTCGATGGTCTTGTCCCGGCTCATGGCGTAGACCCGGTCGGGTGGACAGGCCACTCCCTCGGCTCCCAGGGCGCGGGCCAGGTGCAGGCTGGTCCGGCTTTCCATCACGCGCAGCCGCTGGCCGCGGAAGTCGTCCACGCCGGGCATGGGAACCCGGCTGGAGATGATGCGAAAGCCGATCTCCAGATAACCCAGGCCTCTCAGCTGGTGGCGCTCCAGGCCCTCGTTGAGACGATCTGCCACCGGTCCGTCCAGCAGCCGATCCGCCTGCTCATAGGTTTCCAGTAAGAAGGGCAGCTCCAGCACCTCGAAGCGGGAGTTGTAGTTCGACAGTGGCGCTGTGGTGCACAGCGCCATCTCGAGGCGGCCCAGCGAGACCAGGTTGACCAGCTCGAGCTCGCCCAGCGTGCGTCCCTCCAGGCTGAAGCCTGGCATGGGGAGCAACTCGATGCGTCCCTCGGTGCGCTGCTCGAGGTCGGTCGCCAGCTCTTGCAGCGTGCGCTCGAAGGTGGCGCCGGGAAGAAAGCCGAGGCGCAGGGTTCTCTTTCTTCCCTGGAGGGAGGGAGAAGCGCCCAGCCCGAGCTGCTCGAGGGGGGAGCGATCGCGCACGACGCGAGGACCGCTCGCGCCAGGGGTAACGATAAGATACAGTCCCAGCAAGGACAGCATGGCCGATACCAGCAGGTAAGGCCAGAGAGACTCCTGACCTGCCAGCCGCGGAAAATCATCAAGCTCGGGTGATGCCATGACGTGTGTCGCATTCCGCGTCGGGCAGCCCATTCCCTCAGGCTCGGTTGTGCTCTTGTGGCTGCAATAACTGGTTCAGGGCTTCTTGGCTGGCACGAACTTGAGGCACACCGAGTTGATGCAGTAGCGCAGGCCCGTGGGCTGAGGGCCGTCCTCGAACACGTGGCCCAGGTGCCCGCCGCAGCGCGAGCAGAGCACCTCCACGCGGACCATGCCGTGGCTGGTGTCGGTCACGTTGACCACGCTGCCCGGCTTGAACGGCTGGTAGAAGCTGGGCCAACCGGTGCCGGACTGGAACTTGGCCTTCGTCTCGAACAGCACCTGGCCGCAGCCCACGCACAGAAACTGGCCAGGCTCCTTGCTCAAGATCATGGGGTTGGTCTGGCAGGACATCTCCGTGCCCTTACCCCGCAGGATGCGGTACTGCTCGGGGGTAAGCAGCTTTTTCCACTCGGCGTCGGTCTTCTGGACGGGGAACTTTGGCTCGGCCATGGTCGCCCCGACCAGCGCCACGGTAAGAGCCAGAAATGCGATGGTCTGCTTCATGCTCTGGTCAACAGCGCGTCGGGAGGAAAAGTTCCCGGGTGCGCAGGTCAGCCCTGGTGCACGATGCGGGCGATGGTCTCGATGGCTCGCTCCACCCGGGGTGACCAGTAGGCCGTGTTGAGCCGGATGAAATGCTTGAAGCGCGGACTGGTGCTGAACAGGTGGCCCGGGGCCAGGGTGATGCCCTCCTGCAATGCTTTCGAGTAGACCTCCAGAGCATCCACGTGGCGCGGCATTTCGATCCAGAGCACGAAGCCCCCGGTCGGGTGGGTGCAGCGCGTACCCTGCGGAAAGAGCCGCCCCACCGCGTCGGCCACCCGGGCGGTCTGGCTGGCATAGATGCGGCGCACTCGGCGCAGGTGCTGGTCGTAGCCCCCGTTGGCCAGGAACTCGGCCACGGCCAGCTGGGTGGCGGCGGGGCTGGCCAGGTTGGTAAAGGTCTTGCTCAGCTCCACCCGGTCGCGAAAACGCTCACCGGTCACCACCCAGCCGATGCGGTAGCCCGGGGCCAGAGTCTTGCTGAAAGACGAGCAGAGCAGCACGTGTCCGGGCTGCTTCTCGAAGGCTTTCAGAGCGTGGGGCCGGTGGTGGTCAAAGCACAGATCGCCGTAGACGTCGTCTTCGATGACCGGGATGTCGCGCTCGGTGGCCATTTCCACCAGGCGGATCTTGGATGCTTCGGGCATGCGGCTGCCCAGCGGATTGGAGTGGCAGGGGGTGCACAGCACGGCTTTGATGGAGTGCTGGTTCATGGCGAACTCCAGCGCGTCCAGGCTGATCCCTGTGTCGGGATGGGTGGGGATCTCGATGGCCTTGAGCCCTAGCATCTCGATGGCCTTGAAGTGCCCGTAGAAGGCGGGCGACTCCACCGCCACCGCGTCCCCGGCCTGGCAGGTGGCCTGCAGCGCCAGCACCAGGGCCTCCTGACAACCGTTGGTGACCACGATGTCATCCGGGCTCAGCACGCAGCCGGCGTCGAGCATGCGGCGCGCGATCTGAATGCGCAACTCCTCCGAGCCGGGCGCAAACTCGTACATGGTCGTATCCAGCGGCCGGTTGCGGGCCACCGTCGCCAGGCACCGGTTCAGGCGCTGGGTGGGCATCAGCTCGGGGTTGGGGGCGGCCGCGCCCAGGGCCAGTCGGCAGCGGTCACGGTGATCGCGGATGAAGCGCATGATCAGCTCTCCCACCGTCACCTCGCGCGGGCCCTCCAGAGGGACGTCCGGCTCGGGAGGGGCGGGAGGCTCGGGGCGGGCAGCCCGCACGTAGTAGCCCGACTGAGGCCGGGCTTCGATCAGGCCCCGGTCCTCGAGCATGCGATAAGCCTCGAGCACGGTGGTCACGCTGACCTCCATCTGCTTGCTCAGCACGCGCACCGATGGAATGCGCTCGCCGCTTTTGAAGGTGCCGGTCTGCACCAGGTGCTCGATATTGTGGGCGATTTGCTCGTAGAGCCGCTCGCGCTCGGTGGTTGTGGACATCCGTCCTATTGCCTCCCCGCCAGAACCGGTACAGCTTACATATTGCCAAACTGTTACCGATACAGTTGGTGTTTTCTGTCTCTGTTCTTACAGCGAAAAGTATGGCATCGTCAAGTTATGAGCGTTGATCTGAGAAGAAATGCAGTGATGTCGGTGTCTACGTCGGTGAGCTGCCAGCGAGGGCTGCTCTGGGTCACGCGCGCGGGCGATCGCAACGACTACCTTTTGCGACCGGGAGAGCGCCTGGAGGGGCCTGGGCGGCTGGTGGTTCAGGCTTTGCGCGACTCGGAGATGATCGTCGCCGTCGGGTAGGGCTTTCGCCAGTAATGGACCTGGTCGTTCACCTGGATGAGCGGTGAGGCAATTCCGTGGCATCTCCGATACTCGTCCACGGCCCGCTGAGCCCCGAAGAGCTCGGCGTAGTCGTCGATGATCACGAATCCGCCAGGGGAAACCCGGGGATAGAGGCACTCGAGCGCGGTGCGGGTAGACTCGTACCAGTCACCATCCAGGCGCAGCACAGCCAGTCTCTCAATCGGCGCGCCGGGGAGCGTGTCGGCGAACCAGCCCGGCAGAAAACGCACCCGCTCATCGAGCAGATCGTAGCGACGAAAGTTCTCCTGTACGGTCTGAAGCGAGACGGCCAGACCGCCAACCGCCTGGAGGAAGGTGTGCAGGGCCGCGTCCAGCACGTCCACGGAAGGGTCGGGCCGGGGCAAACCCTGAAATGAGTCGGCCACCCATACCTGGCGGTCGGGGTCGGCGTAGGCTTCGAGCAGGGCGCGCATGAGGATGGTCACCCCGCCCTGCCACACGCCGCATTCCATCAGATCGCCGGCCACGCCCTGCGCCAGAGCTGCGGCCACGCAGTCTTCCACGTTGTCGAGGGCTTCCCGGCTAACCAGGGTATGGGCGCGGGGGGTGTTGTCTCGCAGAAATCTTGCCATGGTCTCATTATCCGTGGTAGACAACCGCTCAAGCAGCGACCGCTGCTCCTGCTGGATGGCCGGCAAGCTGAGGAGCTGCCGCACCTGGGCGCTCAGACCCTCGGCCCGGGAAAGCTCGGCCAGGGTCACCTCGGCGTCCTCGGCTCTCGGGTAGAGCCGGTCTCCGAGGGCCGACTTCAACAATTCGAGATAGCGCCGACGCACTTGGCCCGGTTCGACGGCCTGGCGTCCTTCTCTTGCGGCAGGCATCGCCGGGGAAGACATGGAATCGTCAGGCGGCAAGCCGTAAGTCACCCGAGGAGGAGCGCATTGAATCTGAGACCCTGGATACTGGCCCTGGCCCTGAGCATCAGCGTCGCCTCGGCCGAGGTGCCCGAGAAGGACCGCCCCCTGGTGGAGGGGGTCATGCAGCGCCTGATGGCCGTCTCCAAGCCCCCGGCCGGGGTGGCCTGGCCACCCGTGCTGGAAGTGCGCGAGGAAGACGTGGTGAATGCCTACGCCACCCTCAAAACCCAGGATGGCGGCAAGCCGCCCGTGCCGCACATCGTTTTCTACCGCGGCCTGCTTAACAAAGTGATCGAGAACAAGGCCGACCGGCTGGCCTTCATCGGGGGCCACGAGCTCTCCCACCTTCTGCTCGGTCACTGCAAACCCGAGAATAACCAGGCCAAGACGGCCTTCCTGGAGGTGGTCTACACCCGCGACCAGGAGCTGGCGGCCGACAAGCTGGGCATGGAGCTGGCTCTCAAAGCCGGCTTCAATTACCAGGCGGCCCTGGGCAGCGTGGGCCGGATGCTCGAGGTGGGCAGCTCCTACTCCAGCTTCGAGGGCCTGTCGGCCGACCACCCCAGTTGGAAAGAGCGCATGGTTTTCCTCGACCCAACGCAGTCCGAGTTCTGGAAAGCCATGAGCGCTTTCGAGAACGGAGCCGTCTTTTTGCTTATCGAGCAGTACCGCCCGGCGGCCAGCTGCTATTACGAGGTGACTGGCCAGTTCCCCAATTGCGCCGAGGCCTGGTCCAACCTGGGCTACGCCCTCCTGATGCAGTACTGCGACAGCCTCAAGGCCGATGAGCTTCGAAAGCTGAACGTGGGGCATATCGTCTGCGGAGGCTTCTACCGACGCTCCGCCACCCTCGAGACGGCCCTGCGAGGGGGCGACGAGGAATTGTGGGTGGAGGCGGTGGAGTGCCTGGAGAAGGCTGTGGCGGTCAATCCCAAGCTCACTCTGGCGCGGGCCAACCTTGGTATCGCCTGGCTGGTCGACCCCAGCGGCCCCAAGCTGGACAAAGCCAGTCAGTACTTGCTCGAGGCCGCCAAGACGGCGGAGAAGGACAAGAGCCTCAATGACCTGGCTCTGGCCAGCGTGCTGGTGAATGCCGGCGTTGCTGACCTGGCCGGGGGTCAAGTTAGCAACAGCGTTGCTCGCCTGGACCGGGCCGAGGCTCTGGGACGCTCGTTTGCAGGCAGCGCCAACCTGGCTCCCTCCGAAGCGCTCATCACGGCCTTGCTCTACAATCGCGCTCAGGCGCTGGCCAAAGGCGGCAAACCAAAGGAGGCCGCCAAGCTGTTCGAGCAGTATCTCGACCGGGCCAACCAGAGCTCGGCCTGGTGGAAGCTGGCTCAGGAGCAGTATCTCGCCCTGTGCCAGGCTCAGAAGTTGAGCCCCAAGCAGCCGAAGGGCCCTCAAGCGATGGTGCGCTATCGCCCTCTGACCAGCGTCGAGGTGAAGCCGGGCACACTGGTGACGCTGGCCGATCTGGTCGAGAAAGTGCCCAAAGAGGCCCGCAAGGTGCCGGTGGCCGGGCCCGCAAACCTGGCCGCTTACCACCTGCCGGGTGTGGACATACTGGCCACCGACAAAGTGATGGGAATCCGTTTGAGCGGTGCGGAGGCCCCCCCATTGAGTCTGCGCGAGTCGGGTCTGGGCAGCCGCGAGTCGGCCCTGCGGGTCGGCATGACCAAGCAAGACCTGGAGAAGGCTCTGGCAGACCAGACCTATGATTTTCGCCAACTGGACAGTCCGGAGGTAAACTACCGCTTCTACCGGAATCTTGGGCTGGCCGTGCTGGTCAAGCAGGGCGTGGTGGCCGAGCTGATGGTGGTCCAGCTTCCCGCCGAGATGTAAGGAAGGATAACGAACAGTTGCGGATACTTGTATCGATGATGCTGGCCCTGGCTCTGCTCACTCAGGGCGCTCAGGCGCAGGCCAAGAAGACCCTGGAGTCCCTGCTTAAGGAAGCTGAGATTGAGTACACGGCCATCGAGGGCGGCGAGTTCAAGATTCCCGTCACGCTCGACAACGAGACGGTGGTGATCATCGCCAAGGAGGCCGCCATCGGCGACGGCACGGTGGAGTCCTTGAGGCTGCTCCACTTTTACACCCTGGTGACCGCGGTACCGAAGGGGGCCGCTCTGCCTCCCCAGATGCTCAAGAAGATGGCCGAGATCAACGACACCATCTTCGTGGGCAAGGTCAGCCTGGCAGGCGAGGAAGGAGTCTTTTACAGCTCTTCGATGTGGCTTCAGAACGCCAGCGCCGAGCTGGTCATCCAGGAGCTGGTGCTGGCCCACATCCAGCGCAACCAGATGAAGAAGACCTTGCAACCCTTCCTGCAGGAAGGGTAAAATGCACTCTGGAGGTTGATGAGCATGCGAAACTTGATCCTGAGCACGATCCTTCTGGCTGGCCTGACGCTGACGGGGGCGGCCGAGCCCGGCCGCACTACCTCGAGCGAGGCTTTTCAGCCCGGCTCGGCCGTCAACCGTCTGCCCGACATTCCCGCCGCCCGCAAGTTGGGCGGCACTGCCCAGAGCCGCAAGCTGGCCCAGAGCATGCAGGTGCCGAGCTACCTCGAGAACCCGGCTCTGGGTGCTCCGGTGCACAGGTTGAGCGACTTTACCGCTTCCTCGGTCAACAATGTCCTGAAGAGCCAGGTTCAGCCGCAGGCCGCCTTCTCGGCTGGCAACAAGCGGAGCTCTAAGGCCAACTCGCTCAGCTCCTTTTAAGAGCGGGGCCGCAAAGCCTGTAGCACCCGCGCAGAAGCATCGACACGGTGTTCAACCGGGGGCATCCGGGCTCCGGGCTCTCCGCGGGGAGTCCTGGGGGGCGTTCTGAGAGGAGCGTTCGCACCCGGGGCGAATGGGCCGCGATGCTTCGGAAACTCTGCTTTTTTATCCTCATATTGCTCTGCTCGGTGGGCGCCACTCGGGCTCAGGACACGAGCACTCAATCTTCTTCCAGCCCGGCACTGACCCGGTCACAACTGTCCAAGCAGCGCGATCTCCTCCTGCGCTACGGCACCCGGTTGCAGATCGTGGAAGAGCGTTATGGCGTGGCGGATCGCTTGCTCGAAGTGGCCACTCCCGAGCAAGAGCAGGCCATCCAGAGCCTGCGCATCAGCCCCAGTCAGGCCGTGGACCTGATCAAAATCGCCCAGGACAACATGCCCGAAGGCGAGCTGACCGATGAGGCCTGGAAAGAGTTCCGCCGTAAGATTCAGCCCCGGTTCGAGGACATCCTGGGCTCAGACCAGTTTGACGTGTTGCTCGAGCTACCGCCCTCGGCTCAGCAGGTCGAGCGGCTCAAAGACATCCTGGCCCAGGCAGCCAACACGCCGGAAGGGCAGGCGGCCTATCAGGCCTCCAACGACCTCAGCGCCAGCCTGACCGACTCCCAGCGAAAATTTCTGCAGCCTTTCCTCGATCTCGCCAGGCCTTCCACCAGCGCCGGAGCCCTGACTCCGGTTGAGGGATCGCCCAGCGCCTCCGCGGTCGAGCGACGCCTGGTCTACCTCAAACGCACCAGTCTGGGAGATATCTACGCCGAGACCGATCCCAGCTACATCTTCGTGGATCGCCTTCCTCATCGCTATCGCGTGGAGGGGGGTAACCCCACCGTGCTTGCCGCGGTCTCCAACGAGTCGGGTTACCCGGTGCGCATCCTCGGCAGCTACGAGGGCGACGTGCTCAAGGTCGCTGATACGAAGCTGTTGGGCCCCCCTCCGGTGATGGCCTTGAGCGGTGGAGGCACGATCTGGCGCGGGCGGTTGCCGGCTCGAGTGGTCAGCACATCGCCTCCCACCGTGGAGCTCGATCTTGGTCGGGGACAGACCATCACCGCCGAGCTCGACTTCAGCGGCAACGGTCAGTCTGAGTTTGCCAAGTACGCCAGTGCGCCGTTTCTGGTCGAGGGAACCTGTATGGTGTTCGGGGACAAGACCACTCTCTCCGACCTCAAGTTCTTCCCCTGGGAGGCTCCCCAGGCGCCCTTCCAGATGAGCGCGTTGCTCCAGGCCTCAGAGGAGTTCTTGCAGCACGCGGCCGACGAGTATCTCGACAGTCACCCGGACAAGTTCAGCGGCTCGAGCCGGGACATCAGTTTCAAGGTGGATCAGATCGGGATCACCATGCAAGGCTGCCAGCCCGGCCAGGTGCGCCTGTGCGGCCAGGCCAGCCTGGCACACAGCGGCCTGACTGTCCTGCAGGGTGACTTCGAGGCTGTGGCCCAGGTTGCGCTGGTCAAGGACAATTTCCAGATCAAGCCCGTGCCGGGCAGCCTGGTGCTGCGGGCCACCTACCCGGTCCACGCCGTGGCGCCCTCCAACTGGATGGCCACGCTCGAGAAGATCATGGGCAACGAGTACCTCCAGGGCAGCAGCGTGGCCCTGCCTCAAGATTTCCGCGAAAAGCTGACCAAGGCGGGCATCCTGGAGGGCACCCAGATCGACCAGATGCAGCTCTTCACGGCTCCTGCCCAGGACCGTCGGCTCGGGCTTCTGGCTCTGGCCGCTCCAGCGGCCGGCCCCACCGCCGCGGCCAACGTCTTGCTCTCGCGCATACAGAATCCGGGCGAGTTTGCCGTGGCGCTGACCGATGACACCATCAATGCCGCTCTCAAGAAGAAGATCCCCGAGCTGCTGCCCATCCTGCGCGACATTCCCGAGGACTTGCAGGACCAGGGCGGTGTCAAGCTGGTCCAGGTCGAGATCCCTGAGCTCGACCTGGCCTATTCGGCGGGGACCGTGCTGATCAACAACTGCGTCATCAACGTGCACTGGAGATACGGCATTTTCGGCGGGGTGGAGCCGGGCGTGCGTCTCAAAGGCTCGGCCCTCCTGGCAGGAGGAGGCGACCCGTTCAAGGTGACCGCCAAGCTGAAGGTTGACCAGATGGACTTCCTCTCCACCCGGATCACGGAAATGGCGGCCGACGAGCAGAAGAAGATCAAGGACGAGCTCTTGTCCACCCTCCAGGATCGCAACTGGGAGCTCGAGGTCACCGAGAAGCTGGCCATCCCGGCTCTCAGCCCGCGCGCCGCCCTGCTGCCCACCGCCCTGAAAGGCACCGCGAATCCAGCCGAGTTGCTCTTCCAGGGGCGGCTCGACCCCTGATGGGTGCTGACCCGAAAGATCGGTAACTGAGGCGCGCCGTCCCCATGCGGATTTGAGACTCTCAAATCGGTGGCGACGTTCGTCTGACTGGCCGGGCTCCATAAGGAGTCATTTAGGAGAGGTGGAGACCGTGGGGATTAAGGAGGAGTTGATGGATAATAGGGAGGATCGTTTGACGTGCAGGGCGACCGGGCTTACCGTTGGCTCTGTTGCCTAGTTTGGCGCTTGAAAGGCTGATGTTCGAAGGATGGAGGCCAACCCGTCTCTCATCTCCGAACCCCAGCCTCTCCTTCTCTCCTTTATTTTGGAGCGAGCCTGATCCGTGTGCCGCTTATCGATGCTAGGGGCCCGCATTTCGCGTCGGGTGGTTGCTGCATAGGCCGAGTCGCTCAAGTAGCCGACCACGACTGGGCCAGAGTTTTTACCGAGAAATCGGATCAGCACCCACCCCTGATTGACCCAACCTGAGAGAGGAACTATAGTATTGCGATGATTGCACGTTTACTCTTGATCCTCGTGACGCTGACCTGGGTGGCTTTCGCGGCCGAGCCGGCGTCCCGGAACCCCATTCCCGACCCTCAACTCCTCATGGAGGCTGATAGCTTCTCGATCGCCGTCGTCCAGCTTCGGCCCGACGACGTGCCCATTCAGAACCTGCTCAAGGACGCCCTGAACAGCATCGCCACGGGAGAAGCCAAGCTGCCTCCCGAAATGGCTGAGGCGGGCGATTACCTCTCTCGCAACAACCGCGCCGACCTGCTGATCGCTGGCCTGCCTTATCAGGCCGTGCGGGTCGACCGCATGCTGCCCTCAGGCCAGACCTCCCCCCTCTACGTCTCGACCCTGTCGGGGTGGCGCGGGCTGCAGGTGCAGATTTACAACGGCCTGACCGCCAGCGCGGATGGCAAGGCCTACCCGGCAGTGACCTACCGGCGCACCGACCTCGTCTCGCGCCCCACGGCCAACGACCCCACCAGTCCTGGCAATCTCTGCCGGGTCAACGGCTCGTTCGTCTTTGCCCCCACGGCCGACACCGCCAAAGCGATTGTGGATCGCCTGATGCCCAAGGAGAACACCAACCCCACCCCGCAGAACGGTCCGCTGCTGAGCGCCTACCAGGCCCTGCCCAAGACCTCGGACGCCTACGGCGTGCTGATCAACCAGAAGGGCGCCTTCTCGGCACTGCTCAAGTCGATGAACAACGAGCACATCCAGAAGGTACGTGACAAGGTCGGCTCGGATCGCCTCGAGAGGGCCGTGGCCGCCACCCAGAGCGGCGTCTGGCAGATGGACATCGTCAGCGACGACCGGGCCGAGTTCACGGCCGTGCTGACCATGGACGCTTCGGCCGTGGCCGACGCCGCGGCCATGTTCGAGGAAGGCAAAGCCAGCCTGGATTCCACCAAGGTCGTGGACGTCTCGATCACGCCCTCGGGCAACACGCTCACGCTGAAGGCGGCCGTGATCGGTCTCAAGCAGCTGATGCTGGACACGCTGACCAGCGGCAAGGTCGCCACGACTCCCTAGCTTACCTGGCCGAGAGGCTCGATGCGCCCCCTCGCTTTGAGGGGGCGCTTTTTAATGCCGCGTGTCCGTGGACTGTCCTGAATAGGGCACCCCTTTCGGGCGTGTCCGTGGACTGTCCTGAATGGGGCACCCTTTTCGGGCGTGTCCGTGGACTGTCCTGAATAGGGCGCCCCTTTCGGGCGTGTCCGTGGACTGTCCTGAATAGGGCGCCCCTTTCGGGCGTGTCCGTGGACTGTCCTGAATAGGGCACCCCTTTCGGGCGTGTCCGTGGACTGTCCTGAATAGGGCGCCCTTTTCGGGCCAGGGTCATGCTGCCCGAGCGCCCAGGTAGCGCTGGTAGATCAGGCCGGCCAGGTCGTCGGTTTTCAGGTCTTCCAGCGTGAGATAGACGACAGGCATCTTCAGCCTGATAGCACGCTCCTTATCGCTCCGCTGGTCGTGGCCGTCGCCGTTGATCTCCAGCCCAAAGAACTCCGACTGCCCCGGAGCGACGGTGATGGCAACGTTCGCATCCAGGCGAAACAGGCCGCCGGGAGTGCGCACCCGAACCTGCGGAAAGAAGACCATGGCGACCGGGCTGGTCACGTAAAGGGCTGGCCAGGGTCGCGAGCAGAGGCATTCGCTGCTCCCGGGCCGGACGATCGAGCAGCTCGTCCAGCCCACCCGGGCATGGCTGACCCGCAGGAACTGCGCTCCCTGGTCGGCGGCAGTCAACCAGAAGACGGACTCGTCCGCCGAATCGCACTCGGCTTCTCGAGCCAGGGCGGCAAATCCGGGCTCGCTCAGCAGCCTGGCGACCAGCTCCTCCTCCACCAGACCGCGCTGCAGGGCAGTGTGAAGGCGGGCGTGCATAGAGACATCCCTGGGAGCCCGGTAGCGAGCAGGCGCCCGTCCGAACTGCTTGAGGTAGCCAGGTGGCAGCGGGGTGTGGCCCGAGCGCCCCCGGCGCAGCTTGAGGGGCAGAATGCCCAGTTGGTCGACCGACCGGTTGAAAAACCGGGCGAAGCGGATCAACTCCTCCGAGTTGGGCACCGCGTGCTCGTTCTCGTAGTAGGAGATCCGGCGGGCAGGGATGTCCGTGGCGGCGGCCACGTCCGACTGTCTGAGTTTGCGCTCTTTGCGCAGGGTCCGAAGCATGAAGGCGAAAGATGTCGGTTTCATGCTCTGATTGTGCCTCGCGGGGGAGGTGGAGTCTTGAACAGTGCCCGACCAGGATGTTTCAGTCTCTTTGCCAGGGAGTTAGCAGAAAATGAACGAGGCCGCGAAGCTCTACGAGTTCCTGCTCCAGGTGCGCTCCAATTCCATGCCGGCTGCGAGCCTGCGAGCTTGGGCGGCAAGGATGCCCGAGCGGCTAACGCCCGCAAGCCCGGCGGCCGGTGAGGTCGCTCGATCCGACGACTACTCGCTGGCGGTGCTGGATGCCTGGCTCCCCCGGGCCGAGTGGCTGCATTGCCTGGCCGGGTTCGGCGAGGAGTACACGCTTATCGAATCGGAGGAAGACTTCCCCGTCATTCTGCACGAGTGCTCGAGCGGCTGGCTGGAGTATAGCGAGGAAGGGTGGAGCTGTCGGCTGGAGCTTCCCAACGTCGGAGCGGAGTTGCTGGCACTGTGGGTCACTCACCCTTCGCCCCCAGCCAGGAAGCCCATGGCTCGATGATGGCTTTGTGTCGTTTGGCCAGGGCTCCACCACTCTAAAACTGAAGCCGCTGGGAACGATCCCGCCCGAGCGCTGGGCTGGCGCCCTGTCCCTCACCAGTCGGTGGGCTTGTAGTCCTTCAGGAACTTGCCCCACACGTGCTCGCCGGTGTTGAAGCCCACGATGATGGGATCCACGATGCGCGCCGCGCCGTCCACGATGTCGAGCGGGGGGTGGAAGCGGTGTTCTTCGCGCTTACGCTCGGTGATCTCGAGCGGATCCTCGTCGGTCACCCAGCCCGTGTCCACGCTGTTCATGTGGATGCCATCCTGGATGTAGTCGGCCGCCGCGGTGCGGGTCATCATGTTGAGCGCCGCCTTGGCCATGTTGGTATGGGGATGGCGCGTGGTCTTGAAGGTCTTGTAGAACTGCCCCTCCACCGCGGACACGTTCACGATGTGCTTGTCTTTCTGGGGAGTGCGCAGCATCAGGGGCTTGAGGCGGGCGTTGAAGACGAAGGGAGCCACCGCGTTGACGAGCTGCACCTCGAGCAGCTCGACGGTGGGCACCTCGTCCAGCAAAAGCCTCCAGGAGTTGCGGCCGCGCAGGTCCACCTGCTGGCGGTCCTGGTCGAGCAGGCCCTGGGGGAAGAGGTGCTGCTGACCCTGCAGCTCCTCGGGCAAGAGCTGCAGCTGGGTCAGCTCGGGAGCACTCAGGGGCGTGTCGCCCACCAGGCGGCGCAGCTTCTCGGGAGCAGCCCGCTCGGCCTCGAGCATGTGAGCGTAGAACTCGGGCGGCCGGCGTACGGTCTGGCAGGCGTTGTTGATGATGAAGTCGAGCCGGGGCAGCGTTTCGAGTAGATAGCGGCAGAGGGCCTCCACGCTGGGCGTGTGACGAAGGTCCAGGCCGTGGACCTCGAGCCTGTCCTCCCATTCGGCGAAGTCCGGTTCCTCGGCGTAGCGCGCGGCGCAGTCGCGAGGGAAGCGAGTGGTTACGACCAGGCGGGCTCCGGAGCGCAGTAGCTTGATGCCCGCCTGGTAACCGATCTTGACTCGCCCCCCGGTCAACAGCGCCACCCGCCCCTGCAGGTCGGCCAGCTCGCCGCGCTTTCGATAGTTCAGCTCGGCGCACTCGGGGCAGAGCTGGTCGTAGAAATGGTGCAGCAGCGTGTAGCCCTGCTTGCACACGTAGCAGTTGCGGCCCTCCGGGGCCTCCCGGGCAGGCTCCTCGGGCGGGGGAAAGACGTTGGGAGTCGTGAACACGGGTCGGCGACGCAGGGCGCGGATGCCGGTGGATTCGAGCACCTCGTCCTGAGACTTTCGCTTCTCGGCCAGCCGCTGGCGGCGCGTGGCCTTGCGGCGCTCGCGACGGGTATCGAAATCGGGGCAGTGCAGCGAGGCGACGGCGCGCTTGAGGCGCTGCCACTCCTCCGGGGGTACGCGGCTTGAGAGCAAGCCGTCGGTGGTAAACGACTCGAGCAACTCGCAGGCGGCGCGCACCCGCGCAGGCAGATCCTCATTTTCGTCCACAACGGCTGGCTCTTCGACGCGCCTCCTTCCCCTTGACTCTTTCTGTATTTTACTATATGGTTAATTAACCTGGAGGTTAAGTGCTCGTTGACCCCCTCAGCAAGACCCTGGCAGCGCTGGCAGACCCCACTCGGCGGGCCATTTTGGCCCGTTTGCGGGGGGGCGAGGCCTCGGTCACCGAGCTGGCTGCGCCCTTCAAGATGAGCCTGCCGGCTGTTTCCAAGCACCTGAAGGTGCTGGAGGGAGCGGGGCTGATCGCGCGCGGCCGCGAGGCCCAGTGGCGTCCCTGCCGACTGGAGGCAAGTCCCTTGAAAGACGTGTCCGACTGGTTGGATCTTTACCGCAGCCACTGGGAGCAGAGCTTTGACCGCCTCGACGACTATCTGCGCGAGTTGCAGGAACAGGAGAGTGACCAATGACCCAGACCGCTCAGGAGCTGGTGATCCAGCGCGCCATCAAAGCCCCCCGAAAGCTCGTCTACCAGGCCTGGACCCGGGCCGAGCACCTGGCTCACTGGTGGGGGCCGGACGGTTTTACGACCTCACGCTGCGAGGTCGACCCTCGCCCCGGAGGTGCCATCCGCATCGAAATGTGCGCCCTGGACGGCACCATCTACCCGATGTCAGGCACCTACCGCGAGCTGGTCGAGCCGGAGCGGATCGTGTTTCTCAGCACAGCGCTCGATGGTGAGGGCAGGGCTCTGTTCGAAGTGCTCAACACGGTCACGCTGGAGGAGACGAACGGCCACACCCTGCAGACGCTGACGGCGCGCGTGGTATCGCGACAAAGCCCTCTGGCCGACGAGTACCTGGCGGGAATGGAGCAGGGCTGGAACGAGTCGCTCGGGCGCCTGGGCTGTTGGATCACGGCGAGCGAGCGCGAGATCGTCTTCCAGCGGGTCTTCCGCGCTGGACGCGAGAAAGTTTTCCAGACCTGGGTCGACCCTCGCCACCTGAGCAACTGGTGGGGCCCGCGCGGCTTCACCACGACCATCTACGAGATGAACGTGCGCCCGGGCGGCGTCTGGCGCTTCATCATGCACGGCCCGGATGGCACGGACTATAACAACCACGTGACCTATACCGAGGTGGTCCGACCCGAGCGCCTCTGCTATCGTCACGGAGGCGATCACAAGGACAACGAGTTCGATGTGACCGTGACCTTCGAAGAGCATGACGGCGGAACGCGCGTGACCCTCAGCCTCGTGGCCGCCTCGCCCGAGGCGCGCCAGTGGATGGTCCAGTACGGAGCCGTGGAGGGCGGCCACCACACCCTGGCTCGCCTGGCTGCGGTGCTGGATGCAATCGCTCTCAAAGTCAGTCTCCCGAGCGAGCGCGAGATCGTGCTCGAGCGCTTGCTTGGCGCCCCGGCGCGCCTGGTCTTCGAGGCCCTGACCCGGCCCGAGCATGTGAAGCGCTGGTACGGCTGCCACGCTTCCAAGCTGGTAGGGTGCGAGATTGACCTGCGCCCCGGGGGCGCCTACCGCTACACGATGGAGGTTGGTGGGCGAGAGTTCGTGATGAAGGGCGTGTATCGCGAGATCGCCCCGCCCGACCGCCTGGTTTACACCGAGATCTTCGAGGACTACCCCGATAACGAGGCGCTGGTCACCGTGACCCTGCACGAACAAGACGGCAAGACCCGCTACGTGAGCCACGTGCTTTACGACTCTCGCCAGGTGCGCGACGCTGTGCTGGCTTCCGGCATGGAGCACGGCGCCGCCGAGACGCTGGACCGCCTGGATGCGCTGGTGGCCGAGCTGGGCTGAGCCCAGAGTTCCACGGACCCGCCCGAATGGGTCGCCCTATTCAGTGCAGTCCACGGACCCGCCCGAATGGGGCGCCCTATTCAGTGCAGTCCACGGACACGCCCGAATGGGGCGCCCTATTCAGTGCAGTCCAGGGACCCGCCCGAATGGGGCGCCCTATTCAGAGCAGTCCACGGACACGCCCGAAAGGGGCGCCCTATTCAGAGCAGTCCACGGACACGCCCGAAAAGGGTGCCCTATTCAGTGCAGTCCACGGTCACGCCCGAAAAGGGCGCCCTATTCAGAGCAGTCTACGGACACGCCCGAAAAGGGTGCCCTATTCAGTACAGTCCACGGACACGCCCGAACGGGGCTTTCAGCTTCCTTTCAGCATGCTCTGGTATCCAACACAGGGTATGGACGCCATCCGCTTCACCCGCACCATGCTCGAGCGCTGCAACCGCAAGACCGAGGTCGCAGAGCTGGAGGACTGCGGCCCAGCCCTGGCCGCTCTGGCGCTCGAGCCGCGCGAGGCGCTCGTGCTGGCGGGGCAGATCGCCTGCGAGCAGATCGACCCGGCCAGCGAGGCGCGCATGGGAGCGCAGGTACACCAACGCTACGAGAACGGCTTTGCACTCTCTGAGCGACCCGATCCAAGGCTGCAGGCGGTGGGGCAGAAGCTCTCCGGGCACGCGACTCGTCCGCTCGACTGGCGTTTTTCGGTGGTGGAGAGCCAGGAGCAGCAGGCTCAATCCATCTACGGGGGCTACATTTACGCCACCCGGGGCATCCTGCAGGCATTTCCGATGGAGGCCCAGCTGGCCTTCATCCTGAGCCACGAGATGGCCCACCTCGAGAACCGCGCCCAGGTGGTGCAGCGGGGCCAGAAGACGCTGGTCACGCTGCTGCGCAACGCGGGGGAGGATACGGCCCGGCTCGAGCAGGAGTGGGTCAAGCTGCAGCGCGCCGAGGAATACCAGGCTGACCATCGGGCCGTGGAGCTGATGCGCCAGGCCGGCTATCCGGCCGAGGCCGCCCTGCAGGTGCTGAGCAGCTGGGACGAGGAGGACGATGCCCACGGCCCTCCTGCCGAGCGGGTGGAGCAGCTGCGCCAGACCGTCCGTGGCTGAGGCCTGCTCGATCTGCAGCAAGCTCGAGCGGGTGGTCAGCGTGGACCACGCGGTGTCTGTTCCGCCAGAGCTGAAGCGGCTGGGGATCGAGCCCGAGACCGAGCAGGCCACCGCGATCTGTCCCGAGTGCGGCAACAGCTACGTCTACAGCTATACCCGCGAGTACGACGACATGACGCTCGATGAGAACTACCGGCTCGAGCGTTTGCGCCCTGCGCCCGACCCGGAGCGGCTCGAGCATCCGAACCTCTTCGTGCGCACCGAGGCCGCCTGGTCGGTGTGCGGAGCCCTGGCCGAGCAAGCTCGTTGGGGAGAGCTGGCCGAGATGCTGCGCCATCCCCAAGCCCACGTGCGGCGCGAGGCGGTGCTGGCGCTCAAAGAGCCGCTGCCTGGCGAAGTGGTCGAGCCGCTGTCGGAGAACCTGGAGGTGCCCGGCGCCCTCCCGCTGCTGGCCCGGCACCACGCGGGCGACCCGGGCAAGCTCGAGCAGTTGCTTGAACGGCTCGAGCCCCTGGCCCAGGCCGAGCTGCTCGCGGCTCTGCCGGATGAGGCCTTGAGACCGTTTGCTGCGCTGGCCCGGGAGCTTCTCAATGGCCCGGCGGCCGATCAGGCGGTGGGCCTGCTGCTCCGGACCGGAGAGCTGCCCGCTACCCTGCAGGTCATTCGCGAGCTGTGGACTCCCGCAGCCACGCGCCTGTGGGGCTTTCTGGCCGAGCGGGGCGAGCCGGTGTCCGAGCTGGCCCCGGAGGCTGCCGCCCGCATGCACGAGGAGTGGTGCTCCCTCTCGGTGTTGAAGGGGCTCTGGGCGCTCGGCCGTCGCGGCCACGAGTTGTCGTTCGCGCTGGCGCCGTTGTGCGCTCTGCTGCAAGCCAATGCATGCTCGGATCTTTATTCCGCTTCGTGGATCTTGCACGGGGAGCTGGAGCGCGGTCCGGTTGCTCCCGAGGTGATCGCCACCCTGGGCGTTATGGCCACGAGGCCGCGCACGGCTCGCGATTTTGCGCACACTCTGCTGAACGCTGCCCACCACGGGCACGACCTGAGCCCTGCCGTCGAAAGCCTGCGTCAGGCCCTCCAGGGCGAGGAGGCGCTGGCCCGCGACTATGCCGTGGCGGCCCTGACCGCCCACTGGACGGCGGTGCGGAGCTGGGATGAGCTCAAGGAGCTGTTGCGCGCCTACCCGGGCCCCTGCTCCACCGAGCTGGCCGCTCTGGCGAGCAAGCACGATTGGGCGCCGCTGGTCGGGCAGATGCATATGCTGGCGAGCTCGGGGGAGTTCTACGTGTCGGGTGAGGCGCTCAAGGCGCTCACGGCGAGAGATGCCGCTCAGCGCTCCTGAGTATGGTCAAGAGGCAACAGGCACGCTCGCTGCGGAGGCATTCCCCGACGGGAATCTCGGAGAGATGCGCTAGACTCGAGCTCGAGGCGGGCGTACTTCAGGGGCCGTCCAACTTCCAGTGGCCGCTCTCGGAGAGCAGCATGAACATCGCCTCGGTGCCGTCCTTGTAGCGCACGCTCACACGCTTGCGCATGGGATCCACCCCGTTCTTCCCCTGCACCGGAGCCACCTCGAGGACCTGGTGGCTGGCCAGGTTCTCCTTCTGCTCAGGGGTCTGCACCGAGAACGAGAGCGACTTGACGTGCTTTTCGAAGGTGAGCGCCTTTTTCATGCGGCTGCTCAGGCAGGCATAGGTGCTCTGAAAGTCGCCTTGCGACCAGGCCTTCAGGTAGTAGGCCACAAACGACTCGGGGCCCTGGTCGGTGGGCTGGGCGGCCACACCGGCGAAGAGGCAGGCCCAGACCAGCAAAAGCGAAAGAACCTTTCTCATGGCCAGCCAAGCTTCTGTTCCCGAGCCTCGGCCCCTGCACATCTTGTTGGGCGATCCCGGTCTGACAAGACTCGCTCGCCAGGCCCGCGAAGCGCTGGCCGCCCATCAGCTGTGGCCTCTCGATCATCCACTCTCCAACCCCGATTTGATGGTGCTCTTCCCCAACCAGATCCCTCGCAATCTGGCCCGGGTATCCTGCCCGACGCTGCTCCTTGTGCCTGCGCGTGAAAGAGGGCGCGTCTCGACCTGCTTGCCGGTGGATGCGGTGCGGCCGGCTCCGGTGGGCTACGATCCCGAGCTGCACTACCCGCTGGCAGAGCCGGTCTTCGAGCGCGATTTCGGTCACCCGGGGCCGCCGCCGGAGGAGCTGAGAGTCCTCTGCCAGGCAGCCGAGCTGGGCCAGTCCCAATTTCAGGCCGGTCTGAGCGATGTCCAGAAAGCTGAGTTTCTGCGCTGCACGCGCATCACCCTGACGGACGACCCCGAGCTCGAGAGCCAGGCTCTGGCCTGTGGCTCGCTTCCCCTCAGGCGCATCGAGTCCCGCTTTTTGCACGAGGAGGCCCGCCGCGCGGAAGTGGCTGCAAGGCAGCAAAGGAACCTGAGCTGGCGTCAGGCCTGGGCGCAGATGCTGCAAGCCCTCCCCGATCGAGCCCGGCGGGAACAACCATGCTGGTGGGAGCGCCAGGTCTACTACTCCGAGCACCGCGCCTACCTCGAAGATGCCTGCGTCGATCTTCGTCCCACCACGCCGCGCCGCGCCAACCTGCTCGGTTGCCTGCTGGCCACTCGGGCCGACTTCGAGCCCGACGAAGAGCGCCAGACCGGGCTGCGCGACCAGGCTCAGGAGTGCTTCGAAAAGGCCTTGAGCCTGGGCAAGATGGCCTTCCTCAATCTGGCTCAGCTCCACCTTCGCCGCCACCAACCCGAGGAGGCGGTCACGCTGCTGGCGGAGGTGGTGCAGGAGGATCAGCCCTTCCACCCCATCGAGCTCTATCCTCGGGTGAAGAACCAGTTCATGCTACGCTGGCAGCGCTATCCTTCCCAGCGCCATCGGCTGATCCGGTGGAAGGCCTGGTTGCTCATGGCCGAGCACTGCCCTCCCTTTGCCCACCTGATGGCCCGCCAGGCGCTCAAGGCCCTGCCCCAGCCGGCCGAGGCCCACTGGCAGCTGGCCTTGCGCAGCAAGTCGCAGCCGCGCAAGCAGCTGCACTTGCTGCGCAAAGTGCTCGAGCGCCAACCTCTCAAGTTGGAGGCGCGCTATGTCCTGATCCGGACGCTCTGGGAACGAGGAGACAAGCTGGGGGCGGTCCATGAGCACCAGTCCGCCCGGCGGCTGCTGGCAGCTTTCCCTTATCTCGAGCGCGAGGCCCGCGATCTGGAGCGCCTGTGGATCGAGACTACCGCTTCGGAACCCGCACTCCGCCCACGATGACGGCCTCAGGCGACTCGCCTACCGTCTGTCCGCCCTGCTCGGCGGGCTGCACGGGCTCTCCGACATCGAACAAGAGAAGCTCTCCCGTCGCAGAGCTGGCGGCCACCTGCTGGCCGCTGGCGGTAAAGCCGGTCACCGGGCCCCGCAGGCTGAACTCCAGTGGCTCTGTGGGGGGATTCCACAGATAGACTCGACCCTGAGCGGTGCCGGCGGCCAGCAGCCAGTCCGAGCCCACTTGCAGGCTGGCGGCGGCAGTGACGCGATCCCCCTCGGGCAGCTCCAGGGTCAGCCCCTCAGCCTCCAGCCGGTCGCTGGAGACCTTGCCGGCCGGCAGGCTCAGCTCGTCCTGCAACAAGAAATGCACCTGGCCGCGCGGATCTACGGTGGGAGGCGGCTCGGTGGCAGCCGGAAACTCGACCGACCGGGGGAGCTCGCCGGGCTCTTCGAAGGTCACCTCGCCCGAGGGCGTGAACCAGGCCTCGAACAGCTCCGAGCTGCGGTGGACCACCTCGGGGCGCGAGCCCGGCTCGGTCAGATCCATCCGGTAGAGTTTGCGCTCGCCTTCACCGCGCGTGCTGATCAGGGCGGCGCTACCATCGGGGGCGACCTTGACCCGGTCGAGATATTCCCGAAAGCCAAAAGTCAGCCGGGTGCTCAGGAAGCCGCCGGTGCGGTGCACCACCGCGCGATCGCCCACCTCGAGGTAGGTTCCGTCCAGCAAGGGCTCGGCTTTCGCCTCGGCACCCAGCCGCTCGGCACCCTGGCCGGGACGATAGCGCATCAGCGAGGAGCCCACCGACCAGCCTTCGCCGAACCACGAGGCCGCCCGCGTCTCTTCGCAGTAGTAGAGGGCGCTGCCATCGGAAGCCAGGCTGGTGCGGTAGGAGGGGGCCCGTCCCCTGGTCTCGTGGACCAGGTCGCCCGCGGGTCCGATCACCTGGATCTTGTCGTAGCTCAGCACGGCCACCTCGCCCTCGGCCAGCGGCAGCAGCTTTCCGGGCCCGTCCAGGGGCTGGCGGGAGAGCTCTTGCAGGCGCGCGTCCAGCACTACCAGCTCGTCGGGGGTGGTCATGACCGCTCCGCCGCCGCCCAGAAAGGCCACCTTCGTGCGCGACTCGGCCGGCAGCTCGGCCTGAGATGCTCCCAGAGCCACGAGGCGCTCGTCTTCCTGGAGCAGCAAGGTGCTGGCGTCGGGGGAGGCGTGCAGGGCGTGTGGCTCGCACTCCGGTGGGGCGGCATAGCGCCGGGTCTCCTGACCGTCGGGGCCCAGGAGCACGACTGAATCTTCGCGCCACACCAGCGTACCCGCTTCGGTCGCAAGGTGGGGCACGCTGGCCTCGAGCTGGCGAAAGACCTGGCCGCCTCGATGGATGGTGGCGATGCTCACCCGGACAGGCTAGTCCGCGCCTGTTGCACCCCGGTTGCAGCGCGGCAGGCTCACCCCACCCACCACGACCTTGCCCCCCTGCTCGCCGATCTGGTTGGCTGGGGCGATCTGGAAATCGTCCAGGTCGGCCGCGATCCCGCCCGGGCGCAGGGCCACCAGCTCGTCACGCCCGGCCACGTAGGCGGTGGAGCCGTCGCTGACGATGTCGCCCTCCACCCAGAAGGGCACCTCTTGCGACCAGCGTTCCTTGCCGTCGGGCGAGATCCCCCAGACCTTGCGGGCGTTGCTGCCGACCACCACGGTCTCGTCCTCGAGCACGGCCGGGGAGCTGTCCACCAGGTCCTCGCAGTCGAAGTGCCACAGCTCCCTGCCATCGGGGCCGACGGCGTAGAGGTTGTGGTCGAAGCTGGTGAGGTAGACCCGCCCTTCCCCGGTCACTTTTGGAGCCGCCCGCACCGCTTTGCGAGCCTTGAAGAAGGGCGTGACGGCCCCGTCCTCGGGGGAGAGGCGGTAGACCTGGCCCTTCTCGGTGCCGATGTAGACCTCGCCCTTCGGTCCCCGGGCCAACTGGCCATCCACCCGCACGGGCAGCTTCTGGCACCAGCGCTCTTGTCCGTTCTGGTCCAGGGCCAGCACCCGGTCGTCGTCGGTGCGGAAGTAGACGCCGCCACTCTGGTCGGGAAGGCAGGGTCCCGAGCCGAAGAAGGGGAGCTTGGCGACCCAGACCGGGTCCTCGCGGTCGCTGCGCAGGGCGGCCAGCACCGACCCTTCCTCGGTGCGCACGCAAACGTAAACGGTGCCGTCCGGGCCTACGGTGGGCAGGGTGGTCTGGGTCTGGTGCTCGGCGCCCCAGACCTTCTGCACGGCGCCGCCGGGTGTGTAGAAGGTGATTCCCTTGCCCCCGGGCGACCAGACGGCGCCCCCGTCGGGCAAGGCGGCGGGTCGGAAGGAGGTCCACTTGCCGTTGTCCACCTTCCACTCGGGACGGCCGGTGGAAGAGAGCTTGATCAGGCGCTGGCCGTCGCTCACCACCACCGAGCCGGTGGGATGGCAGCACGAGTCGCCCTCGAACTTCTCGCGCCAGGCCACGACCTCGTTCTCACGCCGGGATTGGAGCGCGTAGAGCGGGTTGGCGACTGCGGCACTGACGGGTCGGAGCATAGCTGAGGTAAGCATAGGCTGGAAGGCTGAAAAGAGGCTGATAGGTGGTTCCAGGGAACCCGCCCCCGGCGGTCGAACGCGGCCTCCGTGGCCACCGATAGCCTGCAGCGTCCCCCGGCCGAGCTGGTTTACGCCGACGAGCTGGCCCGGCTGAGAAAGAGCGATAAGGACCCGCGCCCACCCGGCTGGGCACTCTCGCCCCGGGCGGTGCGCAGCTTCATTCTGGGGGATCCGAAGCAGAAGATCCGGCCCAAGTTCGTGGGTAATCCCTCGCTGGTGGATCGGGCCATGGTGGCCCTGGCCACCAACCGCGGGCTGCTGCTGGTGGGCGAGCCGGGCACGGCCAAGTCGTTTCTGTCCGAGCTCCTGGCCGCGGCCGTGAGCGGCGAGTCCACTCTGACCATTCAGGGCAGCGCCGCCACCACCGAGGACCAGATCAAGTATGGCTGGAACTACGCTTTGTTGCTGGCCGAGGGCCCTACCCGCAAAGCGCTGGTGCCGGCCCCGCTCTTTCAGGGCATGCTGCACGGCAAGGTGGTGCGCTTCGAGGAGATCACCCGCTGTCCCAGCGAGATCCAGGACTCGCTCTTGTCGGTGCTGTCCGACCGGGTGCTGTTCGTGCCCGAGCTCGAGGGCGAAGAGACCCGGCTGTACGCGCGCGAGGGGTTCAACCTGTTGGCCACGGCCAATACCCGCGATCGGGGCACCAACGAGATGAGCGCCGCTCTCAAGCGCCGCTTCAACTTCGAGACCGTCTTCCCGATCGCCGATCGCGAGGTGGAGCTGGAGCTGGTCGAGCGCGAGACGGGCCAGCTGCTGGAGCGCTCGGGGGTGCCTCAGGCTCCTCCGCGCGACCTGCTGGAGTTACTGGTGACGACCTTCCGCGAGCTGCGCGAGGGCAAGACCCCTGAGGGGGACGCGCTGGAGCGGCTCAGCACCGCCATGTCGACCGCCGAGGCGGTCTCGGTGGCCCACGCCGTGGGCATCCGGGCCCACTACCTGGGCGGCCGGCCGGCCAACCCCGAGGACCTGATGGAGTGCATCCTGGGCACGGCCATCAAGGACAACGTCGAGGACGTCAAGCGCCTCAGGCGTTACCTCGAGCAGCGCGTCTCCAAGCGGCGCGGACCGCTCTGGAAGGCGTTCTTTGACGCCCGTCACGCCCTGCCCTGATCTTTAGATCAATTGATCTGCCTGGTAGGGTCCTGCGCTCTGCTTCTCTGGCGGTACGTAGCCCCGCGCGCCTGAAACTGCCAGGCGGACGCTTCTTTGCCTTATGATCGTTGCAGCATAAGAACAAGGGGGCAACGATGCGCAGATTGTGTTTCGCGGTCGGTTTCCTGGTGCTGTCGGGCTGCTCGAGTCCGAGCCAGGAAGCCATGCAGAGCTACCAGGCTTACCAGGACGCCATTCGATCGGGTGATGCCCAGGCGATCCAGCAACGGCTGACCGGAAAGCATGCTGACGAGCTGAAGGACCCGAAGAAGCTGGAGCTGCTGAAGAAGATGCTGCCTCCCAGCGTCAAGGTGGATGAGGTGAAGGTGGATTGCCAGCGGGCCACCCTCGAGCTTTCCATTCCTCCCGAGCCCGCGAAGCCCGCGGGGCGAGTCGAGAACCTGGCCCCTGCCCAGGTTCTGAAAGGCCACCAGGACGCGGTCGACCAGGTGGCCTGCAGCAGCGACGGCCGGTTCCTGGTGACCTCCAGCAACGGAGACTACAGCGTGAGGGTCTGGTCAATCGAGACGGGGAGCCAGGTGAGCCAGGTCAATCTCACGGGCCGCCCCACCGGCTTGGTGGTCGACGACGTTCTCCGCGGCACGGGTCAGGCGACCATGCTCCTGGAGAACGGTCGCTGGAAGCTCGAGAAGGAGGACTGGAGCTATAAGAGCGAGTCGCGCGTGCTGGTCGCCCACAAGGACAGCGTGAGCTCCTTACCCCTGACCGAGGGAACGCTCGGAGCCCCGGCGCCCGTGAGCGCACAGGGCGAGTGCCTGGCCCTCAGCCCGGACGGCAAGCTGCTGGCCACGACCAGCTTCGATCAGCCGGTGCTGGTGAACGGTCGCGATCTGGGCGAGGTCTGGGTGCGCCAGCTGGCCTTCGACCCGACCGGACGCTTTCTGGCGGGAGCAGGCCGTGGCAACGAGGTCGTCCTGTGGAAGACCTCCGACTGGTCGAAACGGAAGATTCGGCTGAAGAAGGTCTCGGCCGAGTGCGACGCCGGGGGCGTGGCCTTCAGCGGCGACGGCTCGAAACTGGCCGTGGCCATGCTGGACACCAGCGTGGTGGTGCTCGACGCGAGCAGCGGCAAGGAGTTGCTCAACAACTACGTGAGCGACGTGGCAATGTGGGATGTCTGCTTCCTGGCCGACGGGGACACGCTGGCGACGGCGGGCAACAACGGAGACATCTACCTCTGGTCTGTCTCCAAGGGGGGACGCATCGGCCAGCTGAAGGGCCACCACGACGGCGTTCGCTCGCTGACCTCGGCGGGGCAGGCCCTGATCTCGGGCTCGGAGGACCGCAGTGTGATCGTCTGGCGCCCTGGAGCCACCCCTGTGGCCACACCGAGCAAGTCCGCGACGCCGGCGCCGCCCGCGCGAGTCGACCCCGAGGAGGGGCAGATCCTCGGCCTGCCCAACCTGTTGCGCAACCCGAAGGCCAACCAGGGCGCCGCTCGCTGGCGCAAGGACGGCGAGGCCAGCGTGGAGGAGGGACGTTTCACAGTCCGTCACGGCGGCTCGTTCTGGCAGGACGTGGTATTGCCGCCCACTCTGCGCAGCGGCGTGGTGGTGCTGGTGGCCCGCGTCTCCTCTGAGCGCGTCAACCCGGACGGCGACATCACCGGCCTGCCCTACCTCTACGGCTATCTGATGGAGACTGAAGAGCAGATCACCGACTACCTCCAGGGCGACAGCATGCGCTCGGCGGCCACCACCCGGGATCAGGTCGTGACCGTGTGGGGAATCTACGACCTCAAGCCCTCCACCACGCGGGTTCGCGTCTTCCTCAACCAGGCCAGCGGGGGCAGCTCGCCCACCGACTCGGCGGCCCGGTTCGACGACATGGGGGTCGTCGTGCTCCCCGACCGCCGCGCCGCCGAGAGCTTCGTGGCCCGCTACCGCCAGTAGGTCTGGCGGCTGGGCGCCCTATTCAGTGCAGTCCACGGACCCGCCCGAATGGGGCGCCCTATTCAGGACAGTCCACGGGCCCGCCCGAATGGGGCCCTATTCGGACAGTCCACGGATCCGCCCGAATGGGCCGCCCACCACACTGTCAGCTTTCTTTCAGGGCCCACTGCTAAGCACAAGTCATGCGGATCAACGCCTCTGTCTTCACGCACAACCAGCTCAGCCTGCCCGCCCGGGCCAGTTCCGGTGATCGTCACCAACCCGGGCAGTCGGACTACGACAAGGCGCTGGCCGACATGCAGGCTTACATCGCCGGCCAGCGGGCCGAACGGGCCCGCAGCCTGGCGGCGGTGGAAGAGCTGAAGACCCTGTCGGGCGAGGCCATGCTCACGCGGGGGCGCGAGCTGGTGAGCCAGATTCCAGCCCACGAGCCGGAGCTTCGTCTGCAGGCGGCCAACCTTCTGTTTGGAGCCCTCAAGGACCGCCCGGTGGCGTCTCTGGCCCTGGCGGTCCTGGGCGACGAGTCCCAGTTACCCCAGACCGAGGGACACAGCCTGGTGCGGCAGAGCCGCGAGCAGACCCAGGCCCGTTACTGCGCCGGTCGTCCTGTGGACCTGGCCCTGGAGGCTCTGGACCAGGACCTCGCCCCCAGCCAGCTGGTGCAACTGGGTCGGACCATGGCCGCCTCGGTGGAGTCGGACCAGCGGCATCCCGAGCAGCCCGGCTTCGCCCACATCCGGGCACTGGCCAACCTGGTGGCGCGCTTTGACCCCGAGCAGCAGCTCGACTGCACTCAAAGGAGCCTCGACTTTCTCACCAAAGGGTTCTCGAACTACAATTTCTGGGAAGAGCACGAAGGGGGCAACCAGCTGAACACCATGATTGCGGGGGGAGCCATGCGCTCGCTCCAGGAGGTGCTGGCCCTGAAAGAGCAACACCAGCCCCAGGGCGGCTCCATCGGCCAGCTCGGTCGCGGCGTGGCGGTGGGAGGCGTGGTGCTCAAGCGGCGGGGTGGCTGATCCCGCGCGCTGATCTCAGAGCGTCAGCGCTCCTGGAGCCCCGCCCGGGATGAGAAGCGGGGATAGTCGGGCTTGATGACCCCCGCTTTCTGGTGATGATGGCCCTGGCAGAGCAAGGTGAACGCTGCACCGCTCGAAACGTAGGCGGCGCTGTAAGTATCCTTCTCGCCGGCCGGGCAGTTGGGGATGACGCGCAGGTAGTTCGGTGTCAACTGACCGAGTGGAAGCATTCTTGCGGCTCTCCTTGCTGAGAGTGCCCCGCACCGCATTGGAGAGGGCGCGGATGGAGAACGTGACCACGCCCAGGAGGTTAAGAAGGAAGAGATTCCCCCCTTCACGGCCGCCTACAACGTCTTGTGGTGGCGGAGGTTCCCTCTCCCACCCCACAAGGGGTTTGCGGTACGACCTCTAGCAGGGCTGGACCGGCCCCCGAGGAAGGCTCCCGGGATGCGTAACAACCAAGTCAAGCTGTTTCTGGTCAGCTTTCTGGTCCTGTTCTTCGAGCTTCTCTTCATCCGCTGGCTGCCAGACGCGATTCACTTTTTCGGGTTCTTCTCGAACTTCGTGCTGCTCTCGTGCTTTCTGGGACTGGGCATCGGTCTGGCCCGGCCGCTCAAAGAGCGCGACACCGACGACTCCCTGCTGACCCGCTTCGTGCTGTTCTGCCTGGTGCAGATGGTCCTGTTCGCGGTCTTCCTCAAGTTCGAGATCGAGGTGCGGCCCCCCAACGAAGGGGTCTTTCTCAACGACGACGCCTTCATTGGCAACCGCGAGGGCCACATCGACATGTACGTCACGCTGGCCCTGTTCACCACCCTGGTGGCCATGACATTCGTGCCATTGGGCCAGCTCTTGCAGCGCTACTTCGACAAGTTCCCGCCGCTCTATGCCTACACCGTCAACATCCTGGCCAGCCTGCTGGGCATCGCAGGCTTCTCCATTCTCTCGTTTTTGTGCACCGGGCCGGCTGTCTGGGTGACCGTGGGGATGCTCCTCTTGCTTCCGTTCACCAAACGAAAACCTGCTTTCGCCGTGTTTGCGCTCTTTTTAGGGCTGGCGCTGCACGGCTTCGAGGGCCACTTGGAGAAGTCCAAGAGCTACGAGAAGTACTGGTCTCCCTATTACAACATCCGCTTCCACACCGAGCCCAACGGCAACGTCTACATCCAGATCGGCAATAGCTGCCTGTTGACGGGCCTGGACCTCTCGCCTGAGAAGGGGAGCGAGTTCTTCCGACGGTTTTACGCGTTCCCTTACCTCTTCAAGCCCCACCCCAAGAAGGTGCTCATCCTGGGCGGGGGCATGGGCAATGACGTGGCCATGGCGTTGCAGCAGGGTGCCGAGCAGGTGGACGCGGTCGAGATCGACCCAATCGTGGCCAAACTCGGGCGCGAGCGTCACCCGATGAAGGCCTACCAGGACTCGCGGGTGCGCCTCATCAACGATGACGCGCGCTCCTACCTGCGCCGGGCCACCGAGAAGTATGACCTGATCATCTTCGGCACGCTGGACTCGCACGGCCTGTTCTCGCAGATGTCCAGCATCAAGATCGAGAATTACGTCTACACCCGCCAATCGTTCGAAGAGGCCCGCAGGCTGCTGGCCCAGGACGGCGTCATGTATGTCAACGTGGGCTACATGGGCGAGTTCGTGCCCATCCGCCTGTTCGTCACCTTGCGGGATGTGTTCGGCAAAGATCCCGCCTTCTTTGTCTACAACAGCCAGTATTCGCAGTACATCTGCCAGGAAGCGCCTATCACCCAGGACATCAAGGTCGAGGGCGAGGTGCGGCTGAATGTCAACGTCGAGAACGCTCGCGCCAACATGCCCGGGGCTCTGATCCAGGCCACCGACGACTGGCCCCAGCTCTACCTCAACAGCAAGACCATCCCCAAGGACTACCTCATCGCGCTGGGCATTCTCCTGCTCATCTCCATCGTCATGATCTCCACCACCGTGCGCGGCACGGGCTTCCGTTTCCAGCCCCAGATGTTCTTCCTCGGAGCCGGCTTCATGCTCATCGAGACCAAGAGCATCACCGAGCTGGGCCTGATGTTCGGCTCCACCTGGATCGTCAACTCGATCGTGATCGCCAGCATCCTGTCCATGATCTTCCTGGCCAACGTCTGGTTGCTCGGTCGAGCGAAAAAACCCGCCCTGGAGCTGCCCTACGCGCTCTTGCTGGGGGTGGTGGTGCTGCTCTACCTGGTGCCGCTGCGCGAGCTGAGCGTGGGGGCCTCGGTGCTCGCGAAGATGGGGGCAGTGGCCGGCATCTCGGTGCCCCTGCTGTTCGCGGCCATCATCTTCGGGGTCTCCTTCTCCAAGACCCGCTACGCCACCAGCGCCCTGGCCTGCAACATGCTGGGGGCGATGGTGGGGGGCGCGCTGGAGTACAGCTCCATGGCCTTCGGGCTGCGCTCGCTCTATCTCACTGCGCTGGCTCTCTACGCCTTGAGCTTCTGGTACCGGCCCAGGGATGGCGACTAGGGTCCTCGGCGTCCGCCACCACAGCCCCGCCTGCGCCCGCCTGGTCGAGCGGGTGCTGCGCGAGGTCAGGCCGGCCTGCGTGCTGATTGAGGGCCCGTCCGACTTCAATGGCCGCCTGGATGAGCTGCACCTGGGCCACCAACTGCCCCTGGCCGTGTTCAGCTTCCAGAAGGGCGAATCCGCCGCCTGGACGCCCTTCTGTGCCTACTCGCCCGAGTGGGTGGCCCTGAGCGTGGGCAGGGAGCTGGGGGCCGAGGTGCGCTTCATGGACCTCCCGGCCTGGCACAAAGCCATGCGCGAGCGCACCAACCGCTACGCCGACCGGCGCGAGCCCGGCCAGCACGAGCTGGCCCGCGAGCTGGGCTTCGACGACCCCGACAGCCTGTGGGACCACCTTTTCGAGCACCCGTCCGACGAGCTGCACGAGCGTCTGCGGCGCTATTTCCAGACCATCCGCACCAACGTCAGCCCGGAGGACGCCGAGCGCGAGGCCTTCATGGCCGCCTGTCTGGGCTGGGCCCGCCACACCTACCGAGACAGCGTGGTGGCCGTGTGCGGCGGCTTCCACGCGCCCTTCCTGGAGGAGGCCCCGCCGAGGAAAGAATGGCCCCGGCTCGAGCCGACACCGGACACCGGCAGCTACCTGGTGCCCTTCAGCTTCCACCGACTCGACAGCTTCCAGGGCTACGACGCCGGCATGCCCTCGCCCGGCTACTACCAGCACGTCTGGGAGGCAGGCGCCGGCGAGGCCGCCCGACGCGCCCTGCACGACGTCACCCATCGCCTGCGCGACCGGAAGCTGGCCCTCTCCTCGGCCGACCTGGTGGCGGCCAGCACGCTGGCCCACGCCCTGGCTCGGCTGCGCGGCCACCAGGTGCCGCTCAGGACCGACCTGCTCGACGGCCTGGTGGGCGCCCTGGTCAAGGAGGCTCTCCAGAGCGAGCTGCCCTGGAGCCGCCGGGGACTGTTGGAGGCGGGCACCGACCCCGTGCTGGTCGAGCTGGTGGCCGCCTTCTCGGGCCAGAGGGTGGGCAAGCTGGCCCGGGGCACGCCCCGTCCCCCGCTGGTGGACGAGGTGCTGGACGCCCTGGAGAGGCTGGATCTCAAGCCCACCCGGCCGGCCCGCCAGGTGACCGTGGAGGTGGGCAGCGAGAAGTGCCATTTCCTGCGCCGGCTGGCCCTGCTGCGGCTGCCGGGCTTTCATCTGAAGGCCGAGCAGCTGGTGGAGGAGACCTGGATGCTGCAGGAGATCTCTGATCTGGACGCGGCCCTGGTGGAGGCCTCGGCCTACGGCTCCGACCTCGAGCAAGCTGCCATCGGGGTGCTGCGCCAGGCGCTGTCCGGTGAGCTCGACTCGGCAGGTCTTTCGGCCTGCCTGGCCCTGGCGGTGCGGGCCGGCCTCTTCGAGCTGGGCCGGGAGCTGGTCCACGAGGTGGCCCGTGCTCTGGGGGCGGAGGTGGATCTGGAGCTCTTAGGCGGGGCGCTGAGCACCCTCTTCGGACTCTACCGTCAGAAGCTGGGACCCGATTTTCCGGTCATCCTCCAGGCCGGTTTCGCGCGGGGGCTGTGGCTCTTCGAAGGCCTGGACGGCGCCACTCCCGGCATCATCAAGGCGGTGGTCACTCTGCGCGACATGCACAAGCTGGGGCGCGAGCTCGAGCTGGCGCGCGAGCTGGCCGAAGGGGTCATGCAAAGGCGTCTCAAGGACGCCCCCCGCCTCTGCCAGGGCGCCGCCCTGGGCTATCTCTGGTCGCTCGAGCTGGTCCCTGGCGAGGAGGAGGCCGAGCAAGCCGTGCGCGCCCTCTCTCCCCCCGAGGCCCTGGGAGACTTCCTGGCCGGCCTGTTCGCCCTGGCCCGCGAGGAGGTGCAGCGGGCCGAGGGTCTGCTCAAGCTGGTCGACCAGCTGCTTAAGGGGCTGGACCGCACCGACTTCCTGCGCGCCCTGCCGGGCCTGCGCCTGGCCTTCTCCGCCTTCCCGCCTCGCGAGCGCCAGGCCGTGGCCGCCATCGTGGCCCGGCTCTACGGCCTGGAGTCTACCTTCGAGCTGCTGCGCAACGCGGTGGATCCCGCCCTGGTTGCGGCCGGCATGCAGCTCGACTCCGAGCTGGAGAGGACCATCGAGCGCTATGGCCTATGAGGACGGATTGGTGCGCTGGCGCCTGGTGCTGGGCGAAGCCTCCCAGCCCCAGCTCGGCTGCTGCCTGCAGGGCGAGGAGGGGGCCTGCGACGCGGCTATGTCCTGGCTCTATAACCGCGACCCGGGTTTGAAGTCGCGGGACATCATGGGGGGGCGCAAGGGCGGCCAGGAGGCGCCCCAGCTCTCGGTGGCCGACTGGATCAACCAGGTCCACACGCTGTTTCCCCGCGAGACCATCGAGCGGCTGGAGAAGGACGCCGTGGAACGCTTCCAGATCGACGAGGTGGTGACCAATCCCGAAGTCTTGAAGCGGGTTCAACCCAACCAGACGCTGCTGCAGGCGGTGCTCAAGACCCGCCACCTGATGAACCCCGAGGTGCTCGAGCTGGCCCGCGAGCTGGTGCGCAAAGTGGTCGAGGAGCTGATGGAGAAACTGGCCCGCGAGGTGCAAAAGAGCTTCTCGGGCCCGCGCCGCAACGCCCGCTCGTCCCCCTTCAAGTTCTCCCGCGACCTCGACCTCGAGCGCACGGTGCGGGCCAATTTGAAGCACTACGATCCCGAGACGCGCAAGCTTTACCTCGAGAAGGCCTACTTCTTCCAACGCAGCCGCCGCCACCGGGCGGCCTGGCAGCTGATCTTGCTGGTGGATCAGTCGGGCAGCATGCTGGGCTCGGTGATCCACTCGGCCATCACCGCCGCCTGCTTCTGGTCGGTTCCGATGTTGAAGACGCACCTGGCGGTCTTCTCCACCGAGGTGGTGGATCTGACCTCGGACTGCACCGATCCGGTCGAGCTCTTGATGCGGGTGCAGCTGGGCGGGGGCACCGACATCGCCAAAGCGGTGGACTTTGCTGCCGGCCTGGTGGAGAACCCTCGCCGCACCATCATCGCGCTCATCACCGACTTTTATGAGGGGGGAGACGCCCAGCGCCTGGTGCGCACCGTCAAAGGTCTGTGCGATCAGGGCACCACGGTGCTGGGGCTGGCCGCTCTGGACGAGGGGGCCGAGCCGATATATGACAAAGAGCTGGCCGGCCGGCTGGTGGACGTGGGAGCCCACGTGGGCGCCATGACTCCGGGCCAGCTGGCCGCCTGGATCGGCGAGCGGGTGTCGGCTTGATGCGCAGCGACCTGGCCGCCCTGACCCCGGAGGCGATCGCCGTCCTCTCCAACACGGGACTGGTCAAGCGGGCCACCCGCGAGATCGAGGAGGGCAAGGGCCCGCGCCTGGAGGAGGACCCCGATGGGACCGTTCGGGGCCTCTTCGCGGACGGCGTGGTGGCCACGCTGCCGCCCGGCAAGAGCCTGGCCCAGGGTAGCTGCACCTGCGGGGCCAGCACGGTCTGCCGCCATCGGGTGGCGGTGGCCCTGGCCTACCCGCGCGGTGAGACCCCGGAAGAGGTGCCCTGGAGCCCCGGCCAGATCACCGACCAGGAGCTGGAGCGCTTCCTGGGCAAACGCCTGCTCGAGAAAGCCAGGGTGCTGCTGGCCAGGGGCTTTCGGGCCCAGATCGAGAGCGCCGCCGTGCGCCTGCCCACCTGCTCGGTGCGCTTCCTGGTGCCCCGCGAGCTGAGCATGGCCCGCTGCGACTGCGCCTGCAACGACGCCTGCGAGCACCTGGCCCTGGCGGTCTGGGCCGCCCGGCACGGCGGCGAGACGGTCGAGTTCGGCGCCACCAGGGCGCGCCGTCACGAGCTTGCGGCCGTAGAGGCCCTGAGCGAGCGCTTGCTGCGCGAGGGGATCGTCCACGCCGAAGGCCTGGAGGCGCAGTTCGAGAAGGCCCGCCGCCAGCTGGCGGGCATGACCTGGCCACTGGTCTTGCTCGACAGCCTGCAAGAGCAGCTTGCGCTCTACAAAGCCAGCTCGGGCCGCTACAAGGTGGGCGAGGCGGCCTTCGCCCTGCTCAGTCTGCGCGCTCGCCTGGCGGGGGTTTCGGAGCTGTCGGCCACCTACGTGCTGGGTCAGGACACGGCCCCTGAGACCGAGCTCGACCACCTGCGCCTGATCTCGCTGGGAGCGCGCATCCAGGGCGATCGGGTGCGGCTCTACCTGGCCGATCCGGCCGGCCAGGTGCTGGTGCTGGAGCGGGCCTACACCCACCCGGGCGCGACTCTGGCCGGCGACGTGCGCCTGCGCGATCTGGCCCGGGGCCAACTGGTGAGTCAGGGGGTGCGCCGCCACGCCAACCGCAGCCTGACCCTGCGGCGCGAGAAGAGCAAGCACTCGGTGATGCCCCTGGGCCGGGCCTGGGAGTCGCTGCCCGAGTCGCTGCAATCGCTGGAGTTCCCCCCCCGCCCGCCGCGCCTGTTGCGCCCCCTGGTGCTGGCCGAGGACTTCGTGGTGCTGAGCCTGGCCGAACTGGAGGTGGCCTACGCCCCGGGCGAGCAGGAGATCGTGGCCTGGGCCGCCCTGCCGCAAGGCGGAGAGGTGCGCATCGCGCGAGCTTACGAGGGGGCCGTGCCCGGCGCCCTGGATGCTCTCGCCCGGGGCTTGCCATCGGCCGTGCAGGTGAGCGGCTTTCTGCGCCACGAGGCGGGCGATCTGGTGCTCGAGCCGGTCGCCTTCCGCACCAGCGACCGGGTGGTTGTGCCCGATCTGGAGGAGCCGGCCCCCGATTGGGATCTCCCCCTGGTCGCCCTTGAGCCCCCGGCCGACCCGCTGGCGGCCCTGGTGCGCAAGGCCTGGGGCCTGTGCGAGGAGAGCGTGCACTTTGGCACCGAGCAGCTTTCCAGCGGCTTTGCCGAGCGCCGCGTCGAGCTGGCCGGCGAGTTGCGCGAGCATGGCCTCGCGTCGCTGGCAGCCCGCTTCGAGGGGACCTGGGACTGGTACCCGGCCGCTTTGCGCGCCTGGCTGGCCGGAGAGCTCGTGGCAGGGTAGAGGTAGGTTTCTCGGCTCGCGGCAATGGAGCCGGTTGTCGCTGACTTCAATGCCTGGCAGCAATACTGTGACGCATTATGAAGGACCTCCAGCCCTCGCAGGGGCTTAAAGCCCTGAAGCCAGCACCAGGCGGTGGGCCTCGCTCAGGTCGGGCACCTCCCACCGCTCGAGCAGCCGCTCCAGAACCGCCCCCGGGAAGGGCGGCTCGCGTTCGGCGTTGCGGCGCATCAGCTCTTCGTGCTCGGCTTCGCAGTAAACCAGCTCCACGCGGGCGCGGTAATCAGCCAGCAAGCCCAGGCAGCGCTCGCGCTGCTCGCGGCTGAGATTGGTCGCGTTCCACACGAAGGGGGCACCCCGGCGCAGGAACTCTCGCGCCCGCTCGCGGGCCCGCTCGGCCACCGGGGCCTGGTCGTCGGTGGGTTTGACGCCGAGTTCGGCCCGGATGGCGTCCAGCGAGACCTGGGGCAGCGAGAGCCTGCGGGCGTAAGTGTCCTTGCCCGCCCCCGGCAGCCCGCTCAGCACCGTGACCCGGCTGCGGGTATCGTCGTAGGCCTCCACTTCCGGCGAGCGCTGGGGCGAGCGGAAATACACATAGCGCGTGTGCTCGCTGGGGAACGGGTAGGGCCCCGCGAGACAGCCGTGCTCTCGGGCGAACTCCGCAAAGAGCTGGGTGTCCTCGATCAGCTCCTGCTGGTCGGCCGCGATGCGCCCCCGCGCGTCGGCCTCGGCCAGCACCGAGAGCAGATCGCAGCGGGCCGTCAGGCTGACCTCCAACAGGAGGCGCAGACTGTCGTCGCGGTCGAGAATCCAGAACGGCACCATGTGGTGGCGGATCAGGGCGCACACCTGCTCGCGCCGCTCGAAGGCTACCCCCAGCCTCCACAGGAGTGAGCGGGCCATCACCGCCCCTTTGCGGGCGTGGCCGGCCGAGGTCAGCCGCCCGTCCGGGCCGGGCCTGGTGCAGGCCGGCTTGGCCACGTCGTGCAGCAGGGCCGCCGCCCAGACCAGCTCGCGCTCTGGCTCGGGTAGCTCGCGCCAGCGGCCCAGCGAGGCCAGCTGCTCGCAGACCATGCGGGTGTGAATCCAGACGTTCCCCTCGCCGTGATACTCGCTCGCCTGGGGGCACTCTTTCATTGCCTCCAGGAAAGGCCAGGCTCGGTCCAGCGCGTCCCAGTCCACCTGCCAGTGGGGAGGGCGGGGAATCGGCTCAAGCATAGAGGTCCACCCCCTCGGCCAGCCGGTTGGGCAGGATGGGCCGGCTCAGCCAGTGGCTGCCCGAGTCGAGCACGGCCGTGAGAAAGCTGGCCCGCACCAGCTTGTAGCGAGCCTGCACCACGTCCTGCTCTTCGACCTTGAGGTAGAGCCCCTCGCTCAGGTCTTCGGGATCGGTCTCCTGAGAGGCTCGCTCGGGGTCGAGCCCGTGCTGGGCGCACTGCTCGCTCAAGCTCTGGAGCCAGCCGGGCGACTTGTAGAGCGAGGGGCGGATCATCGCGCTCAGCTGTTTCAGGGAGGGAGCCGGGCCCTCGTGCAGCACCGGCACCGACACGATGGGGAGCCCTTCGAGCAGCTCGCGTCGGCGCGCGGTCGACAGGAAGATGCCCGTCTCGGTATCGAGCACGTCGAACTCGAGGAAGTAGTGCGGCAGCCGGTCGTAATAGACGGTGTGCTTGGCGTAGAGCCACTCGCCGTAGACCACGTAGCGGTGCTGCAACCGCTCGAACAGCCGGGCCTGGTGGCAGGCGGCCCAGGTCTTGAGCAGGGCGAAGTGGCGCTCGCGGCCACCCCCGGTCAGGTAGTGGCCCCGGCTCTGCAGCAAGAGCTCGCCGTCGGGCTCGAAGCTGAGGGCGCAGTTGGCGCCGTCGAGCTTCTCCTCGACCACCAGGTGGCGGCCGCTGACGGCCGTGTAGGGCACGTCCTCGAGCTCTTCGTCCCCGGGTTGGCGGCGCGAGCCCTCCAGGTGGTGAGTGCGGGGATACTTATGCACGGGCCACCGCCACCATGTGATTGAGCACGTACTCCACCCGCACCTTGCCGGCCCCGCCCTGATAGAGCAGCTCTTCCAGGGAGTCTTGCGTGTACAGCCGCAGGTGCTCGGGATTGTCGTCTTCTTGCGAGGGCACGCTGACGATGACGGCGTGGCGGGCAACGCGCACCGCCTCGCGCACGGCTGGGAGGGGGTCGGGCATGTGCTCGAGCACTTCCAGCGCGGTCACCACGTCGAAGCTCTTGTCCGGGAAGCTCAGCTGCTCGCTCAGGTCGGCCTGATGGGCCGACAGGCGCCCGATGCCACCCCGGGACACGGCCTGCAAGTCTTCGATGCGGTCCGGGCGGAGATCAAGGCACGTCACCGCAAGCTCGGGCAGCTCGTCGAGCAGCGGCCACAAGAACACTCCGCGCCCCGTGCCGAAGTCGAGCAGGCTGGCCGGTTGCAGCTGTTGCAGAACGCCCAGCACTTTGCGCACCCGTGGCAGCGCGGCCGAGCGCTTGAACTTGTGGGTCCGCAGCTCGTGGGCTCGGGCCTGCTGCATGAGACCGTCCAGGCCCGCTTCGCCTGCCAGGCCCAACTTGCCTCGCACGAACGCGGCCAGAAGCTCGGTGTAGTAGCCTTCCATGAGGTGGGTGGTTGGAGGAGCGGGAGCTGGAGTCCTGTTCAGCGCCCGCGCGATCCTGGCCGGACTCTCGCGTGGGCGCCGGTCGCGTCGCCCACGGTCTCGCTGGGTGGCGAGGCCACGCTCGGCTAGCTGCGCGGTTTGTTGCGCGCGACCCGGACCGTGCTCGAGTCGGAGCACAAGCCCGAAGCCTCACCGGCGCGCGAGCCTCAAGCGGCTCATAGGTCCCGATGACAAGACCCTGGATCGCAAGCGCCTCGAGATCCAGCAGCGCGACGTGCTGGTCGGTCGCATCGGCTCGCTCCCTGGGCAATCTAGCGCACCCGGCTCCGGAGGCGTGTCGGATGGGCCTCCGGAGCCCGGCCACTGGGATCCCCTGGCAGAGTGTGGATCCCCATGCTGAGCGTGGGATATCCCACGCCCCGACGGGGGATCCGCAGAAAATCTGGGATCGTCAGGCTGCTCGCGAGAGATTCGCGTACGGGATGATCCGGCCGTGGAACAAGTCCAGGAAATCCGCTCTCCCGATGTCCTCCTGCGTAAACCGCACGGTGTGCATCGCGAGGGCCTTCTGGCGCCTGGCATCCCAACGAGGATCGTGGCCTGTGCCGTCCACCTCCACGTTCAGGTGGTGAATGGGCTGACGGGGCTCGCGGACTCCGCAAAGAAAATCCATCGTGATGGGAAAGTCGGGATGGTCGAAGGTTCGCACGCTCACTTTGGGGATCAGAATGTAGCGCACGTTGGCGCAAGCCCCGATCAGGCAGGGCACCGAGCAGTCGCCCACATAGCGATAATCCTTCGCGTGGGTCACGAAGTGGCGACGGAATTGGATCCCGAGCGGCGAGGCCAGGGAAGGTTCGGTTCCCCCCACGATATGCTTCAACTGGAAGGTCCATTCCGGGCTGGAGTCGCTCGGGGTCAGGGTCAGGAACGCTTTGCCAGAGTCCGAGCAGCTGTCGACGAGCCGCTTGATCCCTGAGCCAAAGGCAGCCACGGCAGACCTCAATCGCTCGTGGCCGAATCGCTCGATATCAGGCCAGAAATGATGCTTGTCCTGGAACCATTTGTCCCGAGAGGAGCGGCTGCGCCAGAGGTCGGGGTGGAGCAGCAGGGACGGAAAGTCTGTCTTGAGATGCGGAGCCATGAGCTCGAGGTGAGCAGGGGACGGTTTGCGCAAACCCTGTTCGTAGTCGCAGACCCGCCTTGCATCCACGTTCGAGAGCATGGCCAGCTGAAGCTGACTCAGCCCTGCCCGGGTGCGCAGGTCCCGTAGATAGAGGTGGAGAGGTTGGTATAGCTTCATATCACCAGCTTGGCAGAACACGGTTACTGGATTGTTGCCGGTTCCTTGCTGCGAGATTGCCTGAAGTTTGCCATTCGATGAACGAGCCTTGCTCGGTGCCTCAACCCATGTCAGGTCCGAAAACGGCGAGACACCCTTCGCCTGGGCGTGCTAGAGTGGCCTGGTGACGCTGGATGATGAAACTTGCTACCGGGCTCTGTCGGCCCGCGACGCCCGCTTCGACGGGCAGTTCTTCGTGGCCGTGTCCAGCACGCGGATCTACTGCCGCCCCATCTGCCCGGCTCGCCGCCCGGCCCGCCGCAACTGTGCTTTCTATGCCAGCGCTGCCCAGGCCGAGCGGGCCGGTTATCGGGCCTGCCTTCGCTGTCGTCCCGAGCTCGCGCCCGGCCAGGCGCCGGTGGATTCCGTGTCGCGCCTGGTGGGATCGGCCGTGAAGCTGATCGACGAAGGCTTTCTGAATGAGGCATCCCTGGAAGAGCTGGCCGCAAGGCTGGGGGTGAGCGCTCGCCATCTGCGCCGCTCGGTGCAGAGTGAGCTGGGCGTGTCGCCCGTGGGCCTGGCCCAGACTCGGAGACTGGCGATGGCACGCCAGTTGTTGCGCGATTCCGAGCTGAGCCTTACCGAGGTCGCTTTCGCGTGCGGGTTCGGAAGCTTGCGCCGCTTCAACGCGCTGTTCCAGGAGCAGTTCGGGCGGCCCCCTTCCTCGCTGCGGCGCGAGTGCGGGCCGACCAGCGGACTGAGCCTGCGACTGGACTACCGCCCGCCCTACGATTGGGCCGGAATGCTCGCGTTTCTTCGCACCCGGGCCGTGACCGGCCTGGAATCGGTGACAGAGCACGAGTATCGCCGTCTCACCCCGCAGGGCGAGATCGTGGTCAGGCACCATCGCGCCAGGCCGGCGCTGGTGGCCCGGTTGCCGCTCACGCTGGCTCGCCAGACTTTGAGCCTGCGCGCCCGCCTCCGTCACCTGTTCGACCTGGATGCCCATCCGGCCGAGATCGCGCTGGTGCTGGGGTCGGGTTACGATCCCGCCCTGCGCGTTCCGGGTGCGTTCGACCCGTTCGAGATGGCGCTGCGGGCAGTTCTGGGCCAGCAGGTCAGTGTGCGGGCCGCCACCACGCTGGCGGGCCGGCTGGTGACCCGCTACGGAGGATTCTTCCCCAGCCCGGAGTTGTTGGCGGCCGAGGAACCCGAAGAGCTGGCCTCGCTGGGCCTGCCCACGGCGCGGGCCCGCAGCCTGGTGGGCCTGGCCGGTCAGGTGGCCGAGGGCGCGCTGCGTCTGGACGGCAGCCAACCGCTCCTGGAAACGCTGAGCAAGCTGGAGAGCCTGCCCGGCATCGGCCCCTGGACGTCACACTACGTGGCCCTGCGGGCGCTGCACTGGCCAGATGCTTTTCCCCAGGCCGACCTGGGCGTTCGCAAGCTGCTGGGCCCGAAGGCCCTCGAGCTGGCCGAGCGCTGGCGTCCCTGGCGCGCTTACGCCGTCATGCACCTCTGGACGAAAGGAAACCTGCTCTGATGTTGACCATGCAAAGCCCGCTCGGGCCCCTGACCCTGGCTGCCCGCCACAATCGCCTGGTGTCGATCCTGTTTGGCGAGGGCGCCGGGAGCGAATCGCTCGACCCGGTGCTGCACGAAGCGCGCCGCCAGCTCGAGGAATACTTTGCCGGCAGCAGGCGGGATTTCGACCTGCCGCTGGGGGCCAGCGGTACTCCGTTTCAACAGGAGGTCTGGGGCGCGCTGGTCAGGATTCCATTCGGTCACACGGCCAGCTACGCCGAGGTGGCCAGACTGATCAGCCGGCCGCGCGCGGTGCGGGCCGTGGGGGCGGCCAACGCCCGCAACCCGCTGGCCATCGTGGTGCCCTGCCATCGTGTCATCGGCAGCGATGGCCAGCTGACCGGCTACGCCGGGGGACTGGCTATCAAGCGCTGGCTGCTGGACCACGAGGGCCAGCCGGCGAGACGGGAGCCCCTCCGGGGAGAGGCGCGAAACTCACGGGACAGAAAAACACCCGGCGCGCCAGCGCGCCGGGTGCTCAACCAGCCGAAAGAAGGCTACGGAGCGCTCGAATTGACCGAGAAGCTCCAGATCAGGTTGACGCCGTTGACTGTCAACGAGCAGTTGTAGGTCTTGCCGCCCACCAGCGGGTTACGCGGGATCAAGATCACCGCGTCGCGCGCGTTCAGGATGGCCCGTCCCAGATTTTGCAGCTCGGCGTTCGGGTTGACGTAGTTGGTCTCGTCGATCTCGCCCACCTCGAGCGGCCCGGTGCCGGCCTCAATCACCGAGAAGTCGGTCACGCTCGGCGTGATGCCGCCCGTGCCGAGCAGCACGTAGATGGGCAGACCGGTGGGGGCGACGAATCCCGGCAGGCTGGTCAGCGGGTCGGGCGACTCGTTGCCGTTGAACTGGCGCAGGTTCACGCTCTGACCGTTGTTGGGCCAGATCACCGGATAGGTCCCGCTGCCGTTGAGAGAGGCCAGGATGTTGACCGCCAGGGCGCTCTGAATCTCGCCGCTGCCGCGCGACTCGGTGTAGTAGCCGATGCCGGTCTGCGTCAGGCGCGGGTCGATGAAGCCGAGCCCGTGGAACGGGGCGGTCATCAGCTCGTCGAGCATGTCGTTGACCGGGCGCTGGAACTGAGTCGTCACGGACAGATTGCTCTGCTGGGCCGCTTCCGCGCCCGACTGGGTGAACGCTTGCTTGGCGGGATCCTCGGTGTGGGTGATCTCGTTGTTCTTGACCATGTAGACTGCGTGATTGCCGCAGCCCTCACTCAGGGTGCCGCTCTCGGTCACGGCGCCGACCACGGCGATCGAGCGCAGCTGGTTGAGGTGCTGCAGCGCGCTCTGGTTGCCGGGGTTCTGGTCGTTGCCGCCGCCCACGTCGGCGAAATTGGGATCTTCGATGAAGACCGTCAGGCCCTGGGTCAGCACCACCGCCTGACCGTAAGTGCCCACCACGGTATCGCCGGCGAGATACTCGATCTGGAGGTTGGTCATCTCGACCGGCACGGTCAGGATGATGGTCGTCGACTTGGCCCGGTTCTCGGGGCCGAAGATGAGGGTGCCTACCGAGTTGCGGCCGCTGAAGCGGAATGATGTCACATTGGCCGGCACGGCCCGGGCCAGGCGAAAATTCACCTGGATAGTGGAGAAATTGACCGGATCATCCGGCGGCTCGTTATTATTGGCGTTATTGTTGCCGCCGTCACCGCAGGCCACCAGGAAGGCCGTGAGCAGCAGCAGGAGGAGCATCTGGGCATATCGAGTCCTGTTCATAGCCCGGGCGCTTCCGCAACCGGCTCCGGATTCCTGGCGAACACCCTGACCGGAGGGCCATGGTGTACCTCCAGCCGTACCGCGAAGGCCTGCTCGAGCTTATCCTCGGTCAGAACCTCGGTCGGGGTGCCGGCCGCTACGACCTTGCCCGCCTTGAGCAGCACCAGGCGTTTGCAGAACAGGGCAGCCAGGTTCAGGTCGTGCAGCGAGACGGCCAGCGCCTGGCCCCGAGCTGCCAGCGAGGAAAGCAGGCCCATCAACTCGAGCTGGAAGGCCACGTCCAGGTGGGAGGTGGGCTCGTCGAGCAGCATGACCTGGCCCTCCTGAGCCAGGGCCTGGGCGATGCGCACGCGCTGGGCCTCGCCCCCGGAAAGCTCACTGAAGCGGCGCTCGGCCAGGGCCTCCACCCCGGTAGCCGCCATGGCCTGCCGCACCGCCTCCAGGTGAGCTCCTTCCTGCAGCCCAGGGCCGCTCATGCGGGCATAGCGCCCCATCATGACGAGCTCGCGGCAGCGAAAGGCAAAGGGTAGGACCACCTGCTGGGGCACGTAGGCCAGTCGGCGGGCAAGCTCGCGAGGTTGATACTCGGGCAAAGGGCGTCCTTCGAGCTCGACCTGACCGGCCGAGGGTTTCAGCACCCCGGCCAGCACCTTCAGGAGGGTAGATTTGCCCGACCCATTGGGCCCAAGAATACCGATCAGCTCGCCCGGCTCCAGCTGCAATGACACTTCCTGCAGGGCCAGGGTGGAGCCGTAGCTGCAGCTCAGGTCGGAGCCGCGCAGACTCACGTCAGTCTCCGGCGGCTGTAGAGCAGCCAGAAGAAGAAGGGTGCTCCCAGGAGGGCAGTGATCACGCCCACCGGCAACTCCAGCCCGGAGCGGAGGCTGCGGGCCAGGGTATCGCACAAGACCAGGAACATGGCCCCTCCCAGGGCGGCGGCGGGCAGCAACAGGCGGTGGTCGGGCCCCACCAGGCCGCGTGCAAGATGAGGGACGATGAGGCCTAAAAATCCGATCAACCCGCTCACCGAAACGGCCGCGGCGGTGAGCAGGGTGGCCGCCAGCAAGACCCACAGCTTGGCCCGCTCGGCCGGAAGCCCCAGCGGGATGGCCGCCTCTTCGCCCAGGGTCAGCAGGTTCAAGCTGAGAGATGCGTAGTAGAGGCCTCCCAGGCCCACCACCAGGTAGGGGAGGATGAGCGGCAACTGGCTCCAGCGCGCGTCGGCCAGGCTGCCCATGAGCCAGAACACGATGCGGGCCATGTCCTGGCGGGCCAGGGTGAGCATGAAGCTGACCAGCGACCAGAGAAACGAGCCCACCACCACGCCTGCCAGCAAAAAGGTATCCACGGGCAGGGCGCCCCCGATGCGAGCCAGGCGCACGATGAACAGCATGGCTCCGACGGCCCCTGCGAAGGCGGCCAGGGGCAGCACGGCGGTGAGCCCCAGCAAGATGGCCAGCGCCGCTCCCAGGGCCGCCCCCGAGCTCGCTCCCACCACGTAAGGGTCGGCCAGCGGGTTGCGCAAGAGGGCCTGGAAAGCCACCCCGGCGCCGGCCAGGCAGGCGCCCACGCAAGCTCCCAGCAGGGCTCTGGGCAGGCGGATATCGAGCAGGATGGCTTGGGTCACGTCGTTGAGGTCGAGCAGGTTGACCCGCACGCTACCCAGAGAGACCGCCAGCACCAGGCAGACGGCCAGACCCAACAGGCCCACCAGCATCAGTCCCCCCAGGCGGGCGATCATGGCTTCAGAAAGCCTTCCAACTGCTCCACCGCCTGGGGCAGCCGCAGCGTGGGGCGCACCAGCAGATCCGACTCCATGCGGTAGAGCCGTCCGCTGCGCACGGCTTCCAGGCGATCCCAGCCTGGCCGCGAGCGAGCCTCCTCCACCTGGCTCACGGTCAGCACGATCACCTCGGGCTGGCGAAGCAGCAGGTCTTCCACGCTGATGCTGGGATACCGCTGATGGTCAGCGTACACGTTCAGGCCGCCCGCCAGGTTAATCAGCTCGTCCACGAACGTGCCACCCCCTGTCGTAATGAGCGGCTTATCCCAGATTTCCACGAAGACGCGCACACGTGGTCCGACTGGCGGTTTCAGGCTGGCCAGCTGGCTTTGCAGCTCTTGTCCACGAGCTTCGGTTCCGGTGGCTTTGCCCAACTCGACCAGGGCGTTCTGCAGGCCCATGAGGCTCTGAGAAGGCAGGCTCAGCACCGGCAGGCCCAGCTCGCGAAGGCGGGTGATCTCGCGCGGCTGCATGCCGGGGTCGGCCACCACCAGATCCGGTCGCAGAGCCAGGATGCGCTCATAGTCGGGGGCCATGTCGCCCACCCGGGGCAGCGCTTCCACCTCGGGGGGGTAGTGGTCGTTGGCTGTCACGCCCACCACGCGCGGCCCGGCGCCCAGCGAGAACAAGACCTCGGTCAGGCTGGGCACCAGGCTGATGATGCGCTGAGCCGGCCCGGAGGAGGCTCGGGGTGGGGTGGCGCAGCCGCAAAGCAGGGCCAGCGCGACCAGCGCGCTCAGTATGCGCATTCGGGGCGCCCGCCTCTCCAACAAGCTCAGCGGCGCCCTGCCCGCCTCTTGTCCGGAGGGGGCCGCTGGTCATGCGCCGGGCCGGTCTCCTGACTTCGCGGATCCGTGCCCTCCTGGAAGGCCTTCCCCTTGGAGAGTGGCGCTTCCGGACTACTCGCTTACAGTGGCGGCAACCGTGCCGGATTCTCACCGGCTTCCCGAACTCCCGACGCATGGGGCACTTCTCGCAGGCTGGCGCCCTCCCCTGTTCGCAAGTCGGATACAAAGAATTCACATCGGTTTCATTTTCTTAACCTGCCCTCTTGGGGGAGCCCCACTCGGGGTGGTAAGATGCAGACACGACAAGGAGGTTGACCGATGGACCCACTCACTGCACTGACGGCCCTGAGCGGCCCCGGAGATATCAGCCAAATGAGCGGTTACGTGCCCATGGGACTGGGGGCGGCGGTCAATCGCCTGGGCGGCCCGATGGGAGCCGACGGCGCCATGATGCAGCAATACAACATGCAGCAGTATCTGATCGGGATGCTGTTGGGCCTGATGATCGGCCAGTCGGCCGGAGCGGCCGGGGGAGGCGGTGGAGGAGCTGCTACCTCCGAGAGCGGGATCGCCCCGGGAGGCCTGGCCGGTGTGCCTCTCTTCAACAACGGAGGTGGCGGTGGGGGCGGTAGCTCCCCCTCCGGCGTGGGTAGCTCGGGCAGCACCGGAAGCACCGGCAGCGTAACCCCCAGCGGCAACTCCGGCAACGACGCGGTAGAGCTGGGTCGGAAGTTCATCGGCCAGAACTCGATCGACATCAAAGGCAAGCTGCCCAAGTTCACGGCCGCAGGCGGCCAGACCAACAATTGCGCCGACTTCGTCAGCTCGCTTTTGGAGAACACCGGCAAACTGCAGGGCCACCACGTCAACGTCAAGTCGATGGAGCAGGCGCTCATCAAGCAGGGTTGGCGCCGCATTCCGGCCAGCCAGGCCAAGCCGGGCGACGTCTGGATGAACCACTCACGCGGACACGTCGAGCTGGTCACCGCCGCTGGCGGCACCCGCACCATCGGCTCCAACAACGATCGGCCCGGTCACCAGGTCATCTCCGAGCGCAACAAGGATCCCAACAGCGGGATCTACTACACGAAATGAGCTACCAGAGCGCTCCGGTCGATCTCGAGCACCCCAGCTTCGCCTCGCTCCTCTCGGCCCTCAAGGAGGTGCACGAGGGGCGCCTGCCGGCCGAGGCCCTGGTCACCTACCAGAATGCCCTGGCCGCCGAGCTTCGCGAGTCACGGACAGCGGTCACCTCCATCACCGGTCCCGAGGAGGTGCGCGAGGCGCTCGAGGAGCAGCAGAAGATGACCTGCACGGCCCTGGACATCTCCCAGATCGCCGTGGACGCGCTGGGTGAATACGTGGCCAATCCCACCGAGGAAGCCATGGCGAACTGCGTGCGGACCTTCTTGCAGGCCCAGGAGGTCATGGGACAGTTGCACGTCTACCTCGACCGGCTGGCGGCTGGTTGATCAGATGCCGCTGTAGCAGAACTCCTCGCGGTGCTCCCAACCGGCAGCCAGAATCTCTTTGGCGACGTCGGCGGCCGAGTTGGGGCGGCCCATGGCCAGGGCAGCTTTCTCCATCTCTGCTCGCTTGTCCGGGCTCTCGAGCAGCGCCTGGGCCTGCTTGCCCATGTCCTTGAGGTCGCTGGCCCAGCGCCCTACTCCGGCCTGGGTCAGGCGCTTAGCGTTCTGCGTCTCCAGCCCCGGAATGGGGTCGAGGATCAGGATGGCCCGGCCCCGGGCCAGGATCTCTGAGGTGGAGAGGCCGCCCGGCTTGGAGACGATCAGGTCGCAGGCGTCCAGGTAATCCACCATGTTGTCCACGAAGCCCAGGGCCTGCACCGGGTGGTCGAAGCTGTCGGCCTCGAGCGCTTTGCGCGCCTCCTCGTTCCTGCCGCACACCACGGCGACCTGAAAGTCGCACGGCAATTCGTCCAGGGCGCCCATGGTCTTGTTGAAGTTGACCGCTCCGAGGGCGCCCCCCAGCACCAGCACGAAGGGCTTCTCCGGATCGAGGCCGAGCTTCTTCTTCATCTCGGTTCGATCCTGAGGAGGGCGAGCGAAGGCCGGTCGGATGGGGATGCCGGTGACGGATACCTGGCTGGCGTCGACGCCAAAGCGCTCCAAATCGCCTCGCGTGCTTTCGGCGGCGACATAGTAGCGCGAGACACCCTCCTGGCTCCAGATCTGATGGGCTCCAAAGTCGGTCACCACGGCGTGCAGCGGGGCGGAAAACTCCTGGTTCTCTTTCCAGTAGCTCAACATGTCGGCGGTGGGCGCCTGGGTGGCCACCAGCACGTCCGGTTTCTCGTCCTGGATGCGCTCGAGCAGGCTGTCGGTGAGGAATGCCTCCACCTTCATGCTCTGGCGGGCGCACCACTTCTGCAGCGGATCGCCCTCGAAATTGCGCTCGAATCCCCAGTTGCGCACCGTCTGCTGGATGGTGCCGCCTTCCAGCGCGTTCTCGGCGGCCGTCGAGAACGGCATGGGATTCTTGGAGAGATCTGCGTGGTTGATGATCTCGACCCGTGCCTCGGGACACTCGGCCAGCAGCGCCTCCTTGACCGAGCGAGCGGCTGAGGCGTGGCCACCGGTGTAGCTGCCGTGCAGCAACCAGATCTTCAGCGGCGCCGGCTCGCAAGACTCGAACCGGTCGGGTTGGCCCTCGACATGGCCGCAGTGGATGGGCTGGAGCCAGCTGGCTTTGCCTGAGATCGAGGTGATCATGCATGCATGATGGTCGGGGTGGCTGAAAGCGGTCTGAAAAGCAACAGGCCGTTAACCCGGTGAAACAGAGCTTTAACCTGGCCCGGGCCGGGATCGTGTCACAATGGCCTCGAGAGAAAAACAGGAGGAACCACCCGTGACCATCCAGACCGCCGCCGCCCCGACCCTGGGAGCCTATCGCGCCGCTGCCCCGCAGGCAGCCCCCAGCCTTTCGTCTCCCCAGGAGACGGTAACCCTGAGCCAGGATCAGGCCCCCCGCAAGGGCAACATAGCCAGCGGCGTGGCCCTGGCCGTGATCGGTACCGGCCTGGTGGCGGCTGCCTCCATCGGCATCCCCAGCATGTTCGGCCTGCCGGCCATCGCCGCCGTGCCCACCGGCACGCTGCTCAACGGCGCCATGCGCTTTTGTGGCCTGCTGGCCTTCAGCGGCGCGTCCGATCAGTGGGCTCAGGGCGATGACAACCGGGTCTTGCGCGGCACCCTGCTGTGCGCCGGTGGAGTGCTCGGCATGGCCAGCGCGGCCGGCGCTTTCGGCCACGTGGGCGGTCTCACCGCCGTGGCCATGGGGTTGGGTGGCTTCTTCACCACCTTGGGCGGGATCAGCAAGCTGAGCGGGGCCAAGAGCGAGGCTTAGACCTCGTCTGGCAGATCGCTCGGCAGGGCCGCAAAGCCCTCCGGCGGACGGGGCCCCGGATACTGGTAATAGGTGCACTGCAGCATCCCATTGTAGAGCTTGCGCTTGCGCGTCGCCTTGCGTCCGAAGGCCCGCTCGAACTCGCTGTCGGAGGTAAGGCAGTACAAAGACCAGGTTTTCAAACGCTCGGTCACGCGTCCGAGCTCGGCTGCCAGGGCCCGCGCCGCCGGCCGGTCCTGCTGGCGCTCGCCGTAGGGCGGATTGGTGATCATCACGGCATACTCTTGCTCGGGCGCAAAGTCGCGCACCTCGCGGCGCAAGAGCGAGACGCCCACCTTACCCAGCCCGGCCGCGTGCACGTGGTAGCGGGCCAGGCTCAGTACCCGCGGGTCCGCGTCGCTGCCGAGCAGGGCCAGGCGCCGGCCATGAATGCGTCGGCTTTCGGCCTCGCGGCGAGCACGCTCCCAGCGGGCTCGCCCGATCCAGGGCCAGCCCTCGCTGGCGAAATTGCGCGTCAGCCCGGGAGCGCGGTTGAGCGCGATCCAGCCGGCCTCGATCAAGATCGTGCCCGAGCCGCAGAATGGGTCATAGAGGGCTCGGTCGGCCTGGTAATAGCTGAGCAGCACCAGTCCGGCGGCCAGGGTCTCGCGCAGGGGGGCCTCTGCGGTCAGCTTGCGGTAGCCTCGGCGATGCAGGCCCGGGCCGCTCGAATCCAGCGAGAGGGTGGCCTGGTTTTTCACCAGAGCCACCCGGACCTTGAAAGCAGGGCCGTCCTCTGGGAAGCGCTCCAGGGCGTATCGCGCTTTCAGGCTCTCCACGATGGCCTTCTTGACCACCGCCTGGCAGGCGGGAACGCTGGAGAGCTGGGAGTTGTGACTCATTCCTTCCACTGGAAAGCAAGCCTGGCGGGGCAGTAGATCGGGCCAGGGCAGGGCGCGCACGCCACTGAACAGCTCTTCGAAGCTTCTAGCCGGGAAGCGTCCCAGTACCACCCAGACCCGGTCGGCGGTCCGTAACCACAGGTTGGCCTGACACAGCTCCTCGTAGCTGGCTTGAAAGCCGACGCTGCCGTTGTCGGAGCGGATGTCCTTGACGCCCAGGCCCTCCAGTTCGCGCGCCACCACGCTCTCCAGGCCGAAGGCGCAGGTGGCCGAGCATTCCAGGCTGCGGGTCACGTCAGCCTGGCGGTCTCTTCCTCCTGCTCGACGAACGTCTGCACCAACTCCAGGCTCGTGTTGCCCAGTTTGAGCAGGTCCTGAGCTTCGAGCAAGAGCCGTCCCTGGGTGGGCACCTCGCTGCTCCAGACCAGCCCCTCCATGGTGCGCTGGATGGCCACGGGATTCGCGGTGGGCAAGAGTTGATACTTGCCATCCGGCTCGCTCCAGCGCAGCACGGCGTGGTCAGGACAGATGAATTCGTCGCGGAGCAGGACGGCGTTGGGCTGCTCTTCTCCGGTATCCCGACCCAGGGACATGGTGCCTCTGAGGGGGAAGGACTGGCCTGCATCGGGCCCCTCCACGACGTTGAGACGAAACTCGCTGCGCTGTCCCCCTTTGCCGCCCATGGTGATGCGCACGGCTACCTTGCGGGTCTCTGTAGGCATGGGAACATGGGGCCTTTTGCTCTGCAGGGGCGCGATGCCAGCAGGGTTATCGGAGGATGGGCCGGCCGTGGCAGGAGCCACCATCGGTGCCACCGGGCCAGCCCAACGCCGCTCGATCTGCTGGATCTGCAAGACGACCTTGCCGATGGTGATGGAGTCGTCCGGCTCGAGCAGGCGCGGCTCCTCGGCCGGCGCACCGTTGAGCATCGTGGGATTGGTCTGGGACCGGTGGTGAAGGATGTAGCCGTTTTGTCCATCATCCCAGAACAGCTGGGCGTGGATGCGCGAAACCGTGTCGTCATAGAGAAACACGTAACCGGGGGCGCGTTCGCCCGGGTTGGCGGCGCGCCCGATGGTCAGCTCTTTGGTATCGAGTGGAAACACCTGCCCGCGGCCTGTGCCCTCGATGATCTTCAGCTGGAAACCGGAGCTAAAGGGAGGCATGCGCTGGTTGGTCTCCTGTGGGCTAAACTACCCCCTGAGGCGCGTTCGCGGGGGGTCAAGGGCGAACCTGCATCGAGTAGCGCCCTCCACTGGCGTCCGTCAGGCCCTGGGAAAGGCGTTGAGGGTTGGTTACGGTGTCGTCGTAGCGCACCTCGGCAGAGGACTTGCCGAAATTGATACTCACCGACTTCACACCGGGCAATTTGCTCACCAGGGCCCGCACACGGCTGGCGCAGGAGGCCCCTCAGGTCATGCCCTGAACGGTGAAGGCAGCCGTCGAGGTGGCTGCCAGGGCGGGCAGCAGCAACGCAAAGAGGAGGACCAGCAGCATTCGTTTCATACGGAAGGGCTTCGTCCCGGGCCGCAGGCCTCCTGTGCCGAGCGACGAAGGGCTGGGCCGTGAAAGGCTGGCTCTGGCTCCTCGTTTTGACGCTCGCGCTTCCCGCCGTGGCTGGCGAAATCGACTTCGCCTCCTTGTTTGCCGCCGAGAAGGTTGACGGGGCGGCCGTGCTCTATGATCGCGAGTACGGGTATCGCGAGTTTCACCCCGAGCGCTGCCAGCGGCGCTACGTGCCGGCCTCCACCTTCAAGATCCCCAATTCGCTGATCGGTCTCGAGTGCGGGGTGCTCCCCATGGACCTTGAGTGGGACGGGGTCGAGCGCGAGATCGCCAACTGGAATCAGGACATGATCCTCGACCGCGCCTTCCGGGTCTCGGCCGTGCACTATTACCAGGAGGTGGCTCGCCAGGTGGGCATTGACCGCATGCGGAGCTGGGTCGAGAAGCTTGACTACGGCAACGCGCAGGTCGGCAAGCGAGTGGACCGGTTCTGGCTGGACGGGCCCCTGGCCATCTCGCCCCGTGAGCAAGTTGAGTTTTTGGAACGCCTGCACGATGGGCGCCTGCCGGTCTCGGAGCACTCGAGGGACACGGTCGTGGCCCTGATGGACCTCGGGCAAGATCGGGTCTTTGCCAAGACTGGCTGGGCCCGCACCCGCGACCGCGATTATGGCTGGTGGGTGGGCTGGGTGGAGCGCGAGCAGGGCCCGCTTTACTTTGCGGTGCTGGTGGATCAGCCCCACCCGGTGCCAGAGGACTTCTTTCTGCTCCGCATCCGGCTGGGTCGCTCGCTCTTGAAGGCGGCCGGAGCCTTATGATCTCTCTGGTGGACGTCAGCAAGGCCTACGGGGGCCACAGCGTGCTGAGCAAGGTCAACCTGGCCCTGGTGGCCGGGCAGCGGCTCGGCCTGATCGGCCGCAACGGAACCGGGAAGACGACGCTGCTGAAGATCCTGAGCGGCCAGCTCGAGCCCGACTCCGGTCACGTTGCGGCCACGCCCGGGGTGGAGGTGGGTTATCTGGGCCAGGAGGGTCAGCTGAGCCCCGAGGTGAGCCTCTACGAGGAGATGAACACACTCTTCGACCGGGTGCGCGCCATGGAAACCGAGTTGCGAGCCCTGGAGGGGGAGATGGCCACTCTGTCTGGCTCGGAGCTCAAGTCGGTGATGGATCGCTACGCCCGCCTGCAGGCCGAGTATGAGCATGCCGAGCCTCAGACCATCGACGCGCGCATTCGCACCGTGCTGGCCGGTATGGGGTTTGCCCAGGGTGACTTTGAGCGTCCCTGCCGCGAGTTCTCAGGGGGATGGCAGATGCGCGGGGCGCTGGCGCGCCTGCTGCTGATGGCTCCCAGCCTGCTCTTGCTGGACGAGCCCACCAACCACCTCGACCTGGAAGCGGTGGAGTGGTTGGAGCAATATCTGTCCCGGTATTCCGGGGTGGTGCTGCTGGTCTCCCACGACCGCACCTTCCTCGACCGAACCGTCAACAAGATCCTCGAGCTTTCCGGAGGGGAGATCGAGGAGTATGCCGGCAACTACAGCTTCTATCTCGAGGAGAAAGAGCGCCGTCGCGAGTTGCAGGAGGCCGCCTATCACACCCAGCAGCGCAAGCTGGCCCAGGATGAGCGCTTCATCGAGCGCTTCCGCTACAAGGCTACCCTGGCCAGCCGGGTCAAGAGCCGCGAGAAGATGCTCGACAAGATCGAGCGGGTGGAGCTGCCCGAGGACGAGCCCCGCCCCATGCGGCTGAGCTTTCGCCCCTTCCCGGACAGCGGACGCGAAGCGCTGCAGGCTAAAGGCCTGAGCAAGAGTTACGGACCCATTCAGGTCCTCAAGGGCTTGAGCCTGCTGATCGAGCGGGGTGAGCGGGTGGCCATCGTGGGCCCCAACGGGTCGGGAAAGTCCACTCTGTTGCGGGCTCTGGCCGGCCACGAGCAACCGGACGCGGGCAGTATCAAGCAAGGTCATCGACTGACCCCGGTCTTTTTTGCCCAGCACCAGGCCGAGGCACTCAACGGCCAGTTGACCGTGCTCGAAGCTTTGGAAGAGGTTGCCCCGCCCAACACCGATCAGACCCGACTTCGCACCTTGCTCGGTTGCCTGTTGTTCGTGGGCGACGAAGTACACAAGAAGGTGGCTGTGCTGAGCGGTGGCGAGCGCAGCCGCGTGGCGCTCGCCCGCTGCATCGTGCGGCCCTCCAACCTGCTGTTCCTGGACGAGCCCACCAACCACCTCGATCTGTCGGCTCGCGAGGCGCTGGCCGATGCGCTGCAGGAGTATCCCGGCACCATCGTGCTGATCTCGCACGACCGCACTTTCATGGACACGCTGGCCACGCGCGTGGTGGAGTTGCAGAATGGGCAGGCGATCAGTCATCCTGGCAACTACTCCGACTTCCAGCGACATCGCAAGGCTCCGGCTAAGGCCAGTCCCGAGCTGGCCGAGCAGAACCTGAAGGGCCGCGACCTTGTGCCCAAGGGTAAGCGGGCGCCCGCCAGCCCCCGCCAGTGGTCGCTTCCCGCCCTGGAGGCCAAGATTTTTGGCATTGAAGAACAGATTGCGAGCCTGGCCGAGGAGATGGCCCGGCCCGAGAACGGCCCTCGACTGAGGGAGCTCGAGCAGAATTACCAGGCTCTCACGGCCGAGTGCGAGACGCTCACAAAGACCTGGGACGAGCTGACCGGCTGACGATCTATCGACCGCTCCTGTCGTCGCTGAAATTCTCGATTGTGTAGGGGAATGACAGACAGGCCAAGAATGGCGATCGGCATCTTGATCATGGACGGCCCTGAGCGATGATTGTCTGGCAGACTTACCTCGAGTCGGGTAACAAATATTTCAAGCAGGGGCTTTACGAGAAGGCTGAAGAGCTCTACGGGGCCGCCGTCCGTGAGGCCGAGAAGAACTTTGGGGCCGAGGACGTGCGGCTGGGCACGAGCTTGAGCCGTCTGGCCACCCTGCACACCACCCAGGGCGAGATCGCCAAGGCCGAGCCCCTCAGTCAGCGCGCCCTGGAGATCTTCGAGGCTGCCGACCCGGCTCACCCTGAGCTGGCGGGCGTGCTCGACAACCTGGCTAACCTGGCTAGCATGCGGGGCGACTACACCGCCGCCGAAGCCCACTCCGAACGAGCCCTGATGCTCAAGGAGTCGAGCCTGGGGCCGGAGCATCCCGACGTGGCCAAGCAGCTGAGCAACCTGGCCTCGGTGCGCATGCAGCAGGGTCGGCATACCGAGGCCGAGCCCCTGTATTCGCGCTCGTTGGACATCCTCGAGAAGGCCTACGGCACCAACCACGGGGGTCTGGCCGCCACGCTCAACAATCTGGCCGCCATCTGTTATCTCGACAAGCGCTTTGAGGAGGCTGAGCCCCTCTGCCTGCGGGCCCTGGAGATCGACGAGCAAGAGCTGGGGGATGACCACCCCGACGTGGCTACTGACCTCAAGAACCTGGCCGAGCTCTACCGCGCGCAAGATCGCTACGGTGAAGCTGAGCCTCTCTACCGCAAGGCGCTGGCAATCCGCGAGAAGGTGCTGGGCGACACCCACCCTGACACGGGCACCATCCTCACCAACATGGCCGACCTGATGATCGCCCAACGCCGCTACGAGGAGGCCGAAGAGCTGTTGCGGCGCAGCCTGGCCATTCAGGAAGCCAATCTGGGCAACGACCATCCCGAGCTGGCTTCGCATCTTCTGAAGCTGGGTGAGGTGCTGTTGGCTCTCAACCGCCCCGATGAGGTTGAGGAGCACCTCGGGCGCGCCCTGGAGTTGCGCCAGGCCGAGTATGGCAGCAACCACCTGCTGGTGGCCCAGGTCTTGATGGCTCAGGGCGAGTTGCAGCAACAGCGCGGCAACCTGGCCGAGGCCGAGGCTCTGCTGCGCAAGGTGGCCGCCACCCATCGCAGCAAGCTCGACCCCAAGCATCCCGAGTCGCTGGCCTCCTCGTTCCGGCTGGCCGAAGTCATGGTACTGCAGGGCAAGCTACCCGAGGCCGAGCCCATGCTGCGCCGCATCCTGACGGTGCAAGAGTCCGAGCTCGGCCCCGACCATCCGCAGCTGGTCCAGGTGCTGCAACGTCTGGGTCAGATCAACCTGGGCCTGAGCCGCTTCGATGCCGCCGAGCCCTACATGCAGCGCTGGGTCTCGATTCAGCGGCTCACCCTGGGCGAGGAGCACCCTGACCTGGCCCCTGCGTTGGAAGGCCTGGCCGAGGTCTACAACCAGCTCGGGCGCGTGGAGGAAGCCGAGCCGCTGCTGGCTCATGCCGTCGAGCTCCGGGCCGAGGCCGACGATCCGGCCGCCGATAAGAGCATCGAGGCTCTGGTGGAGTTCTATACCTCGCGCGAGCACATCGACGCGGCTGAGAACTTGCTCAAGAAGGCGGTCGAGATCCACGAGCGCAAGTCGGGCACCAGCAGCCCCAACCTGGTGCCTCACCTGGACAAGCTGGCTCACCTCTACCTTTCCCGCACCCGCCCCTCCGAGGCTGAGCCACTCCTCAAGCGCGCTCTGGAGCTCGCGGAGGCTCAGGGCGAAGAGGTGGATATCTCCGAGCGACTGATCGCTCTGGCCGACGTCTACATCCAGACGGAAGACTTCTTCGAGGCTGACAACTCGTTGCGGAGGGCCATTGAGCTGAAGGAGAAGCGCTACGGCGCCGACCACGCCGAGGTGGCCCGCAGCCTGGAACGCTTGGTCGACCTTCAGATCACTACCGAAGATTTTGAAGAAGCCGAAAAGCATTTGCGCAGGTCCCTGAAGATTCGCGAGGACGGCCAGCACCCCGAGCTGCCGGCCACCATTCGCAAGCTCAGCCAGCTTTCGACGTTACTCGGGCGGGATACCGAGGCCGAGGTGCTGGCCGAGTTGGCTGGCCGTCTGGAAGCGCAGACCGTCAACGCCTGACGGGTCACCAGAGGCGTTACACGCCGTAGGGATCGAAGGCCTGATCCACGCCCAGAATGGGGATGCCCTCGAGATGTCCACGCCGGGCGGGAACTTTTCTGGTCTGATTCGGAGTCTCTCGGGAGTCAGGCAGACAGCGGAGCGCCGATCAGGAAGTTCTGCGCATAACGTTGCTCAGAAGGACATCCTGGCTGTCTATTGTGTGCAAAAATAGGCAACTATAAAGGTGTATACATGAGAGAGTCCGAAGCGCTTGCCGAGACTGCTGTGGTTACGCCGCCAGGGCTGAGGAGGTCGCGATGCAAAGCCGTAGGGATTTTCTCAAGCTCCTGGGCATGGCCGTTGGGGCCTCCTTCACCGGATGCGGAGACGGCGGAGGTGTGGATTTTGTCGACGGTGGTGGCGGCTCGGCTCCCATAGCCTACCGGTTCATTCCGCTGGCCAGCTCCGGAGGCGTGCTCCCCAGATCGACCATTCTCACCAGGGCTAGCGACGAGGCTGCGCCCTTCCTCGGCGGCGTCATGATCAACGACCGTCGCCATGTCTGCTTTCACGCCAATGACACCACAGGCCGCAAAGGTGTGTTCGAGGTCGACTATGACGCCGCTGGAAGCACCTCCGAGTTGAAGCATTTAATCCAGGAAGGCGATGTCTTGCCGGACGGAACGTTGGTAGACGATGTCTCCGGCGGATACTTGAACAACGAGGACGAGCTTGTCTTCGTTGTCAAGAATCCGGATGCCGACGCGAGCTTGCATGTCTCGCGAGGGGGCGGCACGTTCGAGCGCATGTTCAAGGAATATGAGGCCATCTCGAGCGAGTGTACTCTCGATGGCGACCTTCAGCCGGAGGTGGGCCTGGCGGACAATGGCGACCTCTTGTTCGTCTGCTGCTGCAAGAATCAGGAGGGCACCGCCCTGGGCGAAGCTCTCTGCTATACGCCGAAGGATACAGCCTCCGACACCGTCAGGCTCCTCACCGAGAACGAGCTTTTACCAGGCTCCAATTGCGCCATCCGCACCTTTGGCTTTTGCGAGATCGGTAACGACGGCAGCTACCTGGTCCAGGGCTGCGCCGCGCCGGTGGAAGCCGACCCCACCAGCGACAGCCAGAACATTCCTGCGAGCTATCTCGCTTGCGGCCGGGTCGGCGAGAATCTCGAGGTTCTGGTCGCTGACCCGTCTCTGGGGATCAGCGGGGCCATCCAGGGCTCGGTGTACATGGCGGCGCGATTGGGGGACAGCGGTTACGGATTTGTCTGTCAGACCGATTCTGACAAGACCCAACTCTACCTGAACAAGAAGAAGCTTTTGGACGCGGCGAGTGACGGAACCGGCTCCGTAACGCCACGCGGCCAGAGAATCGTCAGCATGTTTCCTCCTGTCTTCGGACCCAACGGACTCATGCTGGTTCAGGTCTTCACCACCGACGGAACCGAGATCCTGGCCTACGACGGACAGGCATTCTCGACCGTTCTTGCTCAAGGCGACATCATTGACGGAAGAGTCGTGGCGATGATCCTGTTCGGCTGCCTGCCTCACGGGATCAACGCGTACGGCGAGTTCGCAATGGTCGTCGAATACAGCAACGGTGAATCTGCCGTCGTCCTGGGAATGCCGGTTTAAAGTGAAGTGCGGAAGGTCTTGGAGTAACTCAGCGCCGACAGACTTGTCTGGAGGCTCCTCCTGGATGCAAAGCTGCAGCACTGAACGACGAAGACTGTAGGAGGCTCATGGGAAGAATCAGCAGACGGCGACTCACCACCGGTGACAGCCGCAACTTCAACTCCGGATTTCCGATGTTTCCCGCCAATACCACCATCGACAGTCCGCGGACCCCGGTACCAATCGGCGTAGGCTACGGGCCTCGCTCCACTCTCACCCTGTTGAGCACCGACGCTCCGCTGGCCTGGTTCAGATTCCATATGTCCATCAGCCAGCAGGCCATTGCGGGCGCTTTCTTTGGATTCCAGATGGGCTACAACGTGGAGGGAGAAACCCGCGACAATGGCACCGCTTCGCTGACCTTCAGCAATGAGTTCGCGCAAGGAGGCATCGGGTTCGGCCTGGGCATAACCTGGAATTTTACGGTCCGCCTCGACGAAAGTCTCTTCGGATTCAACTTCCGAGACGGGATCACGAGAACCTGGCGAACCCTCCTCACCTTCTCGACCTCGGTCATCTTCGATGCGATCGAGCTCACCCTCCTCGTCCTCAGCAAGGTCTTGAGCTTCGAGCCCCTGAGCAAACTGTCGGAGATCAGAACTGTGGCTGGCTCCGGCGCCATCTGGGGACTTTTTGCCACCAACACCTCCCAGGGCCTCAGCAGTGGAAGCACGCTCGGCCTGCGGCCGCGGCTCAACTTCTCGGCCAACATTCTGGAAAAGATTCCCAAACTGGCAGAGTTCATCAAGACTGCAAAGAAGACCGGTCTCGCGATCAAGGCCGGACCGACCCTTCTCATCGCCTTCCCGGTCACCATCCGCATCGTTCGCCTGGTGACGGAAGACGGCACCTATGATGTCACAGGCAGCTCCAGCGGGAGGTTCAACTTTGCCAGCGGCCCGGTGCGAAGGCTGGGTCCGACTGTGAGCTCAGTCGGGATCGTTCATTCCCACTCCGTGGGCCTGGAGTGGGGAGTCGAGTTGAGGGCGAGCCTCAGTTTCATGAAAGTCTTGAGCATCAGTGGAGCGCTCAGGGTTCCGCTGAACTTTGGAGGTGACCAGGGCCGGGCGAACTTCTCGATTGGACCCTTCTTCACGGCTCTCAACAACGGCTCAACCACGGCCCGAGAAGAGTTGCCCGAGGTGATCTGGGGGTAGGCCGTGTCCAGGGAGCCCATTCGGATTCGCTGCGCCGCCGATCTGTTCTCGGTTCTCAGCTCGGGGGCCGTCGCGGAGCAACTGGCCGTGTTGCGGGACATCATCGTCAATCCCTTGCGAGCAACGGCTCTTGGCCGACACGAGAACGAGGACCTGGTCGACCTGCTCCTGCGGCTCGCCCCGCAGAGCGTCGGCGCTCTCAAGCAAGCTCAGATGATCTGCTTGATGAGCTTCGACGACCCACGCGTGACAGATTTTTTAGTGGCGGAGTTCTCGCGCAGCAAGGACGCCGCCACAGTCCTCCATCTTGGGAAGAGGCTGTCGCTGGCCAGGGGCCCGGAGTTCTTTCGCCCCTTTCTCTGGTGCCAGAACACGGCTCAGGCCCTGGCTGCCGCGCGCCATTGCAGCCAGGACGGGGAGCTGTCACATGGGGAGAGACTCCGGGTGGCTCTTCTCCTGGACCAGAGCTTTGAGCCCCCGGCTCTTTCCGAGAGCACCCTGCAGGTATGGATGGACGAGTTGGCGGGGCGCCATCGCGTGCGGGCAAAGAAGCTGGCCGAGCAAAGGGGTAAGGAGGCTCTGATTTTCTGGACTCGATTTTCCGATCTTGCCGCGGTCGAGCAGGAATGGCTGGTGGCTCTCACCGGGCGCCTGGACCCCACTCTCTTGAAAGAGAGACTTCCCGCCTTGATGAGGTTGCCGTCGGTGTCGCCGGGCGTTGTCGAACAGGCACTTCAGCTTGGAGTCGACCTGCCCCGAGGCTTGCTCGAGAGCGAGCATGATCGGGTGCGGGCCAGGGCGATTTCTGCCGGCCTCGCCGATGGTCGTCTCGAGGACTTCCTGGCGCTCGAGTCGTCCCCGGCCGAAGCCGCCGCGGCCACACGGCGATGCTCCGTGGATAGACTGTTGGAGCTCTTGAGTGACCGGCGGTGGGAAGTGCGTGCAGCCGCGACGGAGACGCTTTCCCGCAAGGTGGCGAAGGACTTGCCACTGGAAAGGATCCGTGCCATGACGGGCTCGGCCTTCATCGGCGAGAAGGTGGCCGCGGTCGAGCTTCTCAGGCGCCTGGGGGAGACTGATTGGCTGGAGGAACATCTGCTACCGGCTTGATCTTGGACTGCCTTCGTCGTTCAGGGCTGGGGGCTTTGCATCCAACAGACCGCCTCCCCTGAACGCCCACGACGGTCAGGGCGACGAGGTTAGCCTGCTCTTCAGCTCGATGGCGGGCTGAAAGCCGGGGTCGAGCTGCAAGCAGCGGTCCAGCGCGCGTTTGGCCCCCTTCAGGTCGTTCTGGGCAGCCAGGGCCACGGCCAGATTGAAGCGAGCCGGCGCATAGCCGGGGGCCAGGCGTACGGCCTCGCGGGCATCCTCGGCGGCGCCGGCGAAGTCCCTGGCGGCAAAGCGCAGCCGGGCTCGTCCCAATCGGGCCTGCGCGTTGTCGGGAGTGAGCTCGAGCACCTTTTGATAGCCCTCGGCCTGCATGGCCGGATCCCCCGTGCGCTCGCCCAGCGTGGCCCACAGCAGCCAGCCGCGGGCGACCCCGGGGCTCTCGGCCAGGTAACGCTCCAACTCGGCTCGGGCGGCCAGCAGATCGGGGCCGAGCGGGTCGGGACGGCCGGGGTGCAGGGCCCGGTAGGTTGGTAGCCCCAGCCGCGAGGGCATGTAGAGCACGGCCACGTCGTCGAAGTAGACCAGATCCCAGTCCGGGCTCTGATCCAGGGCCGCGATCAGCCGGCTCAGATCGTCGAAATACTCGTAGTGCAGTAAGAAGGCACCCAGGCCGTAGCGCGAGACCATCTCGCCCAGGAGCTCCGGGTTCTGGCGCAGGGCGAAGTAGTCGCGCAGCAAGGGGTCGGCGATGGCCGACATCACGCTGTGAAAGAACGGCTTCTGGTGACGGAACACCAGGTAGCCCCCGAACTGGTTGGAGTTGAAGATCACCTTGGCGGGATGCCGCTCGAGAAACTCCACTGCCCCGACCGGGTATATGTGGCGGCCCGGCTCGAATCGGAAGTGCTCCGGGCGGGTGCACTCGCGGGCCAGCAAGAGGCCCAGAATCAGGCTCAACAAGAAGCTAGCCAGGGGGCTTCGAGCCAGTTTCGTCAGTCGCTCGGACAGGGTCAGGGCGGCCCAGGTGGCGGCCATCAAGGGCACCCCCACCGCGCCCAGCTCTCCCAGGGCTCGCACCCAGCGGAAGGCGAAATAGCTCAGGGCCAGGCAGGCGAAAAGGTAGGGCAGCTTGAGGCGCTTCTGGCGCCAGGCCAGCAGAAAGCCGACCAGGGCCAGCAGCAGGAACAGCGGGAGCGGGCCCATCCACCAGTCGGGCATCACCCGGGTGAGCGGCTGCCACTCCATCACCCACTCGTAGACCTGGGGGCGGCGAAAGTGGGTGAGCACGTACATGGGGAGCTTGTGGCCGTCGGGTCGGCACAGCAGCGCCACCAGGCAGCCCAGAGTCGGCAGGGCCAGCTGGCGCCAGCTCAGGGGAAAGCGCCCAGAGCTCAAGAGCGAGCCGATCCACCACAGCCCCAGCAGCCCCACGCCCAGCGAGACCCCGGCGTGCACGTTGCTCCACAGCACGAAGACCGGAGGCAGGCCCCAGAGCCAGCGGGGCGAGCGCTCGGCGCGCAGCAACAGGGCGATCATGGCCGCCGCCAGCAGCTGGGTGACCAGGTGGGGCCGCAGCGCGTAGCGGGTCTGCATGAGGGCATCGGCCAGCAGCACGCAGAGCGTGGCCGGCAGCGCCGGAACGCCGCCGGCCCGGCAGGCCAGGAAGACGGCCAGGGCGAGCAGGCCGATGAGGGCGGAGAGTCCCCAGGCCAGCCCGGCGTAGCCCCAGCTGCGGTAGAGCTGCCAGCAGAGCCAGCCCATGCCCCACTCGTCGTTGACGTAGTAGTGAGGCTCCACCCTGTCGGCAGCCCCGGTCAGGGTATCGTAGTGGGGCACCGCGCCCGTGCGCTGGATCTCCTGGCCGATGCGCACATGGTACCAGACATCGAAGTCGATGGGAGGGCCCAGGTTGCGCACCATCAAGAGGGCCAGCAGCAACGCGATAGGCAGGGCGCGCATCAGCCGAAGATGTCGGCGAGCGCGAAGGGGGCGGGAGAGTCGATCTGGGCGAAGTCGCACTGCTCGGCGGGTTTGTCCGTGCGCCAGCGTAAGAAGGTGGCGGCGTGGCGGAAGCGGTCTTGCTGCAGCTTCTCGTAGGCCACCTCGCAGACCAGCTCGGGGCGTAGCTTCACCCAGCTCAGGTCCTTGCCGCCCGTCCAGCGGCTGGGCGCGCCCGGGGTGCGCCCATCGCCGAAGCTGTCGCCTCCTCGGTAGGGCTCGAGCCGCTGCACCAGCTCGCGCTTCTCGGTCGCCTTGAAGCTTGCGGTGTGGCCCACGTGGTGCAGGGTGCCGCTCTCGTCGTAGAGCCCCAGCAGCAGCGAGCCCACAGCCTGGCCCTCCAGGTCCTTGGCCCAGCGAAATCCGCCCACCACGCAGTCAGCCGTGCGCTGGTGCTTGATCTTCACGAAGTCGCGCTTGTCGGGGCGATAGGGATGCTCGTGGCGCTTGGCGATGACCCCGTCCAGGCCGGCGCCTTCGAAGCGCTGGAACCACAGCTCGGCCAGGGCCCGGTCGCCGGTGCTGGGGGTCAGGTAGACCGGGCGCGGCACCTGCGACAGCAGACGCTCCAGCCGCGCGCGCCGCTCGACCTGGGGCATCGCCATCAAGCTCTGGCCGTCTGAAGCCAGAAGATCGAAGGCCACGAAGGAGGCGGGGATCTCGGCGGCCAGCTTCTGGATGCGCGAGGCGGCCGGGTGGATGCGCATCTGCAGGGCGTCGAAGTCGAGCCCTTCCGGCCCAATGATCACCAGCTCACCGTCCAGAACGATTCTAGGACGGAGAACGTTTCTGAGGGCCTGCTCGAGCTCGGGGAAGTAGCGCCCCATCGGCTTGAGGTCGCGGCTCTGCAAATAGAGCTCGGTCCCGTCGAAGAAGATCAGCGTGCGAAAGCCGTCCCACTTCGGCTCGTAGTTCCAGCCCGCACCCTCGGGGAAGGCGCGACTGAGGCTGGCCAGCATGGGAGCCACCGGGGGCAGGACGGGGAGGTTCACCCGGCCTTGACGCTCGGCTCCGACTGGCGGCTCTGGCGCGCCTTCTCAGCTGCTTCCACGCTGGCCCGCAGGGCAGCCATCAGGTCCACCACCTGGGCCGGCGCGGGAGCGGGCGAGGCGGCCACCTCCTGGCCCTGGATCTTGGCCTCGATCAGCTTCATCAGCGCTTCGCGATACTCGTCCTTGAACTCGCCGGCCTCGAACTTCTCGGCCGTCAACAGGTCGATCAGCGTGTTGGCCATCTGCAGCTCGCGCTCGGATACCTCGAGCTCGCCCGGGACGCCCTCGGGCACCGCCTTGATCTCGTCGGCAAAGTGCAGCGTGGAGAGCACCACCGCTCCCTCCTTGGCGCGCAGGGCGCAGACCCGCTCTTGATTGCGCAGGGTGACTTTGGCGATACCCACCAGGCCCTTCTCTTGCAGCGAGCGCACCAGCAGGGCGTAAGCCTTCTTGCCGATCTCGTCGGGGGCCAGGTAGAAGCTCTGCTCGAAGTAGAGCGGATCGACCTCGTCGAGCTTGACGAAGGCCGACAGCTCGATGCTCTGCCTGGAGGGAACGGGCAGCTGCTCGAAGTCCTCCTCGGTCAGCACCGCGTACTGGTTCTTGGCAAACTCGTAGCCCTTGACCAGGTCGCTGCGGGGCACCTCGGTCTCGTGCACGGGGCAGTAGACCTGGTATTTGACGCGGCTCTTGCAGGGGGCGTGCAAGAGGTGGAAGGAGACATTGTGGTTGCTGGTGGCGGAGAACAGCTTGACGGGGATATTCACCATCCCGAAGTTGATCGATCCGCTCCAGAGTGCGCGCGCTGCCATGACAGCGAGTTTCGCCGCCCCCGGGAGGGGCCCCTGGCGCGGCCTGGAATCCTCCCGATCATGCGAATCCTCGTCCGTCTCCTGTTCCTCTTGGCTCTGGCTCCGGTGGTCCTGGCCGAGCCCAAGAACAGCGAGACCACCGGCAGCACCGTGCGCGGGGAGCAACCTCAGAGCCTGGTGGCGCACGCTTCCTGGCTCGACCAGCCCAACAGGTTCACCTGCAACTTCAATGACGTCAAGGTGACGGGACAGGTTCTCCGCTGGCTGACCTGAGCACCCGGCACGACTTCTATGCCGCTCTAGACGCGCTGTTCGCCCGTCTCGATGCCGCTTTGCCCCGTCACCCGGGCAACCCTTGCGGGAGCTGCAACCTCTGTTGCACGGCCGCGGGTCTTTCCCAGCACGTGGTCAGCGATCTCGAGCTGGACTACCTGGCCGCCCGGGTCGGCCCCGAGAAGGTGGAGGACTTTCGCCGCTACGCCGCCCGCGAGGACGGCGCCTCGGGCGTCTGCCCCTACTACCAGGGCGGCTGCACGGTGTACGCTCATCGCCCCTATGCCTGCCGCACCTTCGGGCATTTCCGCGAGCAGCGCACCGTGTTGCCCGAGGTGTGCGTGTTTCGCGGCCACGAGCGCGAGTTCGCACCCGAGGAGTACTTCTCGCTCTTGCCCGAAGCCCGGGCCATCCACCAGCTCAAGCGCGACTACCTGGCCATGCGCGCTCCCGGTCCGGTCAGCGCCGGGGGCGGCCACCCGGCCGTCAGTCTGGCCCATCTCGACCTGACCGACCCGGTCGATCGAGCCTGGATGGAGCTTTTTCGGGGCGACTGCGCGGCCGCCGAGGCCTCGGCCGGCCAGGGCCGCACCACGGCCATGCAGCAGATGACGCTGGGCCTCGCGCGCTCGGGCCAGGAGAACTGGGAGGGCGCGCGTGAAGCCTTCCTGCGAGCCGTCGCGCTGGCCCCCGAGGCGGCCGACCTTCGCTACCAGCTGGCCCGCGCTGAGCTCGAGCTGGGCTCCTTCCATGCCGCCGCCGAGGCCCTGGACGAGGCGGTGCGCCTCAATCCTCAGCACGCTCCGGCCCTGACCTATCGCGGCTACCTGGAGCTGGCTCAGGGTCGGATGGAGGCCGGCCTGCCATGGCTTTTGCGCTCGCTGGAGGTCGATCCAACCCAGTCGCTGGCCCGCCTGCGGCTGGGCGTGGCCCTCAGCCGCCTGGGCCGAGAGGACGAGGCCCGCCCCCACATTGAGCGCGCTGCCGCCGAAGGGGTGACGGCTTCTTGAGGTGGATTGCCCTGCTGGCCCTGGTGCTGCCCTGCGCGCTGGCGGCCGAGGCCGACTACTTTCCGGTCGGCTCGGGGTTGAGCTGGGTTTATCAGTTCAAGGGTCGCCAGTCGTTCGACTACACCGTGGAAGTGGTCAAGAGCGAGGGCAACCGGGCTCTGGTGCGCACCACCATGCCCCAGGTGCTCACCCAGGAGTGGTACGAGGTGGGCGCCAGCGGCATCACCCTCACCGGAATGGAGGACCCCGACGGCGAGAAGGCGTTCTACCAGCCGGCCCGGCCCTACCTGCGCTTCCCCATGAAGCCTGGCACTAAATGGGCTTGGACCGGACGGTTGGGGCGCAGCAGCGAGATCAGCGACTCCAACCGCATCCTGGCCAGTGCCCAGGTCAAGGTACCGGCGGGGACCTTTACCTGCCTGGTGGTGGAGACGGTCACCACCCAGGCCGGCGGAACCCTCAACCAGACCAGCTACTACGCGAGCGGCGTGGGGCTGGTGAAATACGTCAGCGAGAGCCCGGCCGGCAACTGGGTCACTGTGCTGAAGAGCTGGTCGGGATCTTCTCCAAAGCCTTGAGCACGATGCTGGGGGTGAGCACCTGGGGCAGCACCTCGGGCTCGCCGCCGGCCGGATAGAGCACGTAGAGCGGCACGCCGCTGCGCCCGAACTTTTCCAGCTCACGGGTGATCACCTCGTCGCGATTGGTCCAGTCGGCCTTCAGCATGGTGATTCCCCGGGCCTGAAAGGCGTCAAGCA